>Ga0055531_10000047_pt1 | contig 131742 bp, 133 predicted proteins | sample AraplaCvi_mCL_r2_FD_55008 | JGI IMG/M metagenome (GOLD analysis project Ga0055531, IMG submission 55008) | Arabidopsis root microbial communities from North Carolina, USA - plate scrape MF_Cvi_mCL_r2 | ecosystem: Host-associated > Plants > Roots > Endosphere | place: USA: North Carolina...
TCAGCGCCGAAGTGCTGCGCAAGATGAAGAAGACCGCCGAGGACTACCTCGGCGAGGAAGTGACCGAGGCCGTCATCACGGTGCCGGCCTACTTCAACGACGCCCAGCGCCAGGCCACCAAGGACGCCGGCCGCATCGCGGGCCTGGACGTCAAGCGCATCATCAACGAGCCCACCGCTGCGGCGCTGGCCTTCGGCCTGGACAAGCACGGCAAGGGCGACCGCAAGATCGCCGTCTATGACCTGGGCGGCGGCACGTTCGACGTCTCCATCATCGAGATCGCCGACGTCGACGGCGAGAAGCAGTTCGAGGTGCTGTCCACCAACGGCGACACCTTCCTCGGCGGTGAAGACTTTGACCAGCGCATCATCGACTACATCATTGCCGAGTTCAAAAAGGAACAAGGCGTCGACCTGACCAAGGACGTGCTGGCCCTGCAGCGCCTGAAGGAAGCCGCCGAGAAGGCCAAGATCGAGCTCTCCAACAGCTCGCAGACCGACGTCAACCTGCCCTACATCACGGCAGACGCGACCGGCCCCAAGCACCTCAACATCAAGCTGACCCGCGCCAAGCTGGAGTCGCTGGTGGATGAGCTGATCGAGCGCACCATCGCCCCCTGCCGCATCGCCATCAAGGACGCCGGCGTGTCGGTCGCCGACATCGACGACATCATCCTGGTCGGCGGCATGAGCCGCATGCCCAAGGTGCAGGAGAAGGTCAAGGAGTTCTTCGGCAAGGAGCCGCGCAAGGACGTCAACCCCGACGAGGCCGTGGCCGTCGGTGCCGCCATCCAGGGCCAGGTCCTGGGCGGCGAACGCAAGGACGTGCTGCTGCTGGACGTCACCCCGCTGTCCCTGGGCATCGAGACCCTGGGCGGCGTGATGACGAAGATGATCAAGAAGAACACGACCATCCCGACCAAGTTCAGCCAGACCTTCTCCACCGCCGACGACAACCAGCCGGCCGTGACCATCAAGGTCTACCAGGGTGAGCGCGAGCTGGCTCAGGCCAACAAGTCGCTGGGCGAGTTCAACCTCGAAGGCATCCCGCCGGCTCCGCGCGGCGTGCCCCAGATCGAGGTCAGCTTCGACATCGACGCGAACGGCATCCTGCACGTCGGCGCCAAGGACAAGGGCACCGGCAAGGAAAACAAGATCACCATCAAGGCGAACTCCGGCCTGTCCGAGGCCGAGATCGAGAAGATGGTGAAGGACGCCGAAGCCAACGCCGCCGAGGACAAGAAGAAGGTCGAGCTCGTCACCGCCCGCAACCAGGCCGACGGCATGGTGCACAGCGTGCGCAAGTCGCTGACCGAGCATGGCGACAAGCTCGATGCGGCCGAGAAGGACAAGATCGAAGCCGCCGCCAAGGAACTGGAAGAAGCCATCAAGGGCGACGACAAGGCCGACATCGAGGCCAAGACCGAAGCCCTGATGACCGCCAGCCAGAAGCTGGGCGAGAAGATCTACGCCGAGCAGCAAGGCGCCCAGGCAGCCGCCGCCGCAGCAGCGGGTGCCGAGCAGCCGCAGGCCGCACAGTCCGCCGCCGGTCATGGCGAAGCCAAGCGCCCGGCCGACGACAACGTCGTGGATGCCGACTTCAAGGAAGTCAAGGACAGCAAGTAATCCTTCGAATGGCTGTACAGCCCGGGAGCGCTTCAAAGCGCCCTCGGGCTTTTCCCTTGAAAGAGAAGCATGGCTTCCAAGCGTGATTACTACGAAATCCTCGGCGTCGCCAAGAACGCGACCGAGGACGACATCAAGAAGGCCTACCGCAAGCTGGCCATGAAATTCCACCCTGACCGCAACCAGGGTGACGGCGCCAAGGCCGCGGAGGAGAAGTTCAAGGAGGCCAAGGAGGCCTACGAGATGCTCACCGACGCGCAAAAGCGCGCGGCCTACGACCAGTACGGCCACGCCGGCGTCGACCCCAACATGGGCGCGGGCGGCTTCCGTGGCGCTCCGGGTGCGGAGGGCTTCGGCGGCTTCGCCGAGGCCTTTGGCGACATCTTCGGCGACATCTTTGGCGGCCAGGGCGGCGCCCGGCGCGGTGGCGGCGGTGGCCAGCAGGTCTACCGTGGCAGCGACCTCAGCTACGCCATGGAGATCACGCTGGAAGAAGCCGCACGCGGCAAGGAAACGCAGATCCGCATCCCCAGCTGGGAGAACTGCGAGACCTGCGGTGGCTCGGGCGCCAAGCCCGGCACCAGCGCCAAGACCTGCGGCTCCTGCCAGGGTTCGGGCACAGTGCACATGCGCCAGGGCTTCTTCAGCATCCAGCAGACCTGCCCGCACTGCCATGGCAGCGGCAAGATCATTCCCGACCCCTGCACGGCCTGCAACGGCCAGGGCAAGGTGAAGAAGCAGAAGACGCTGGAGGTCAAGATCCCCGCCGGCATCAACGAGGGCATGCGCATCCGCTCCGCGGGCAATGGCGAGCCCGGCGTGAACGGCGGCCCGAGCGGCGATCTCTACATCGAGATCCGCATCAAGCAGCACGAGATCTTCGAGCGCGACGGCGACGACCTGCATTGCACGATGCCGGTCTCTCTCGTCACGGCAGCGCTGGGCGGCACGATCGAGGTGCCCACGCTGGGCGGCAAGGCTGAGATCGAACTGCCCGAGGGCACGCAGCACGGCAAGACCTTCCGCCTGCGCGGCAAGGGCATCAAGGGCGTGCGCTCCAGCTACCCCGGCGACCTGTACTGCCACATCGCCGTGGAGACCCCGGTCAAGCTCACCGAGCACCAGAAGAAGCTGCTCAAGGAGCTCGACGAGTCGCTCAAGAAGGGCGGCGAGAAACACTCGCCCAACGCCAAGAGCTGGACCGACCGGGTCAAGGATTTGTTCAAGTAAACCGGCGCCACACCACACAAGCCGCAGGGTCTGAAGAAAGGCCCTGCGGCTTTTTTTCGTTGTTTTTTGCGTGTAACGCGAAGGCAGCCTGCGTCGAAAGTCACGGCGCGCACCGCGAGCGCGTACTAACCAGATGACAACACCAGCCGCATAAACCCTAAAGTCAGCCGACTGTCACATTGACCACCCATAAGTGATCCCTGCCCCGCTATTCCTGCTCAGAGTCCACGGCCACGCGCCGCGGTGGGGGTTGGCATGTTCCTGATGGACAACACCATCCAGGCAGCGTCGGCACTGATCATCGACAGCAACGCCAACTCGCGCAGCCTGATGTCCGCCCAGTTGCGCGACCTGGGCGTGGGCACGGTGCGGCAGACGCCGCGCGTCAAGGATGCGCGCGTGATGCTGGAGCACCAGACCTTCGACATCGTGCTGTGCGACTACCACTTCGACAGCAGTGACTCCTCGGGCCAGGACCTGCTGGACGAACTGCGTCGCGAAGGCCTGCTGCCCTACTCCACCGTCTTCGTCATGGTGACCAGCGAGGCCACCTACGCCAAGGTTGCCGAGGCCGCCGAGGCCGCGCTCGATGCCTACCTCATCAAGCCCTACACCAGCGCCAACCTCGCCGAGCGGCTGGCCAGCGCCCGCCAGCGCAAGCGCATCCTGAAGGGCATCTTCGAGGCCATCGAGAACCAGGACTTCGAGACCGCCGCCAACCTGTGCCTGGCGCGCTTCGAGACCAAGGGCAAGTATTGGCTCTACGCCGCGCGCATCGGCGCCGAGCTGCTGCTGCGGCTGAAGCGCTTTGACGACGCCCGCATCCTCTACGAGGCCATCATCGCCGCCAAGACCGTGCCCTGGGCGCGCCTGGGCGTCGCACGCACCGAGGTGGCCAGCGGCAACCTGCAGAAGGCCCGCCGCACGCTGGAAAACCTCATCGGCGAGCTGCCCGACTACGCCGACTCGCACGACCTGATGGGCCACGTGCAGATGGAACAGGGCGACCTCGGCGAGGCGCTCAAGACCTACCAGACCGCCGCGACGCTGACGCCTGGCTGCCTGCTGCGCCTGCAGCGCTGCGGATCGCTGGGCTTCTACGCCGGCCAGCGCCAGGAGGCGCTGAAGATGCTGGAGCGCGCCATGTCCCAGGGACTGCGCTCCAAGCTCTTCGACATGCTCAGCGTCGTGCTCCTCGGGCTGATGCGCTTCGATGCCAAGGACCACAAGGGCTTCAAGTACGCCCACGACGCGCTGATCGCCGCGCTGGAACGCGCGCCGGGCTCCATCCGCCTGCAGCGCTTCGACCTCGTCTTCCGGGGCCTGTCCTACCTGTTGGAGCGCCGCGTGGGCCAGGCCCTGGTCGTCGCCCGCGAGTTCACCGGGCATGCCGATGCCGGCAACTTCGACCTTGAGGCTGCGTCGCTGCTGACCGCGTTGTGGATACGCCTGTCCAGCCAGGAGGTGGAGCTCGAGGAGATGATGCCCATCCTGAAGCAGCAGGGCATGCGCCACTGCACGGCCAAGGCCAGCACCGAGATCCTCGTCGCGATGACCGAAGGCCACGAGAAGGCGGCCGAGCAGTTCCGCGAATGCCACCACGAGATCTTCAACGTTGCCGAGACGGCCATGCGCCACTCGATGCGCGGCAGCGCCAGGACGGCCGTCGAACTGCTCATCCAGCAGGGCGAGATGACGCGCAACGCCAAGCTCATCGACATGGCCGGCGCCGTACTCAAGCGCCATGCCGAGAAGGTCGACAACGCCGACGAGCTGTCCCGGCAGATCGACGATCTCAGCGGCCGCTTCGTCAAGCCCATGGCCGGCGCCGGACAAAAGACGCGCGCTGCGGGTGGCGTCACACTGCGCACCGCTGCCGCCGCGACTGCCGAAGCAACCTGACAGGCAGGTGAACCGCGGAGGCCCTGCGTGCCGCGAGAATGTGCGGCTGCACTCCTCGTCGCCGTCACCCCCATGTCCTTTCTGAAGCGCCTGCTCGCCTGGTTCCGCCCCGACACCACGCGTCCCCTGACCCAGGCCTGGCTGGCCGCCCTGTGGATGGGCGTGCTGGCCAACTGGCCGCTGTGGAAGCAGTTGCAGTCGCTGCCCGAGATCAGCGGCGTGCGCGGCGCCGTCTTCATCGTCGCCTTTGCCAGCATGGTTACAGCCGCCACCGGCGCTCTTCTGAGCCTGCTGGCCTGGCCCCGCTTCATCAAGGGCCTGCTCGTCGTGCTGCTGCTTGTGAGCGGGGCTCTGGCCTATTTCATCGGCAGCTACGGCATCGTCTTCGACCCCACCATGGTCGTGAACATGCTGCAGACCGATGCACGCGAGACGCGCGACCTGCTGAGCTGGCGGCTGTTCGCCAGCCTGCTGCTGCTGGGCGCCCTGCCCGCCTGGTGGCTGCTGCGTCGGCCCGAGGCGCCCGCGCAGGCCTTCGCCCAGCGCCTGGGCGGCAACCTCGCCGCCTTTGGCCTGGCCCTCGTCGCCATGGTGCTGCTGGCGCTGGCCGTGTTCGCCGACCTGTCGTCGACGATGCGCAACTACAAGACCATCCGCTACATGGTCACGCCGCTGAACGCGGTCTACTCGGTCAGCAGCGCCGCGCTGCGCCGCCAGGCGGCCCCCAGCGGCCCGCCGGCCGTCATCGGCGCCGACGCCCGCCTGCTGCCGCGCACCGACGGTGCCAAGCCGCCGCTGCTGCTGCTCGTCGTCGGCGAGACGGCACGGGCCATGAACTTCAGCCTCAACGGCTATGCGCGACCCACCAACCCTGAGCTGGCCAAGTTGCCGGTCGTGTCCATGCGCCAGGTCACGTCCTGCGGCACGGCCACGGCAGCCTCCCTGCCCTGCATGTTCTCGCCGCTGGGCCGCACGGCCTTTGGCGACCTCAAGGGCACGCAGGAGAACCTGCTGGACATCCTGCAACGCGCCGGCCTGGCCGTGCTGTGGCTGGACAACCAGAGCGGCTGCAAGGGCCTGTGCGACCGCGTGCCCAACAGCCCCACGTCCAAGCTGCCCGAAGGCGCCGCGCCGCTGCCGGCAGGCCTGTGCAACAAGGACGAACTGGGCGAAGAGGAATGCTTCGACGAGTCGCTGCTGCATGAACTCGACAAGCGCATCGCCGCACTGGACCCCGAACGCGTCAAGCGCGGCCTCGTGCTCGTCATGCACCAGATGGGCAGCCACGGCCCGGCCTACTTCAAGCGCTCGCCGGCCGACCTCAAGCCCTTCCAGCCCGAGTGCAAGAGCAATGCGCTGCAGCAGTGCGAGCGCCAGCAGGTCGTCAATGGTTACGACAACACCCTCGTGACGACCGACCGGCTGCTGGCCCGCTCCATTGCCTGGCTGCAGGGCCAGAAGACCTTCGACGTGGGCATGCTCTACGTCTCCGACCACGGTGAGTCCCTGGGCGAGAACGGCCTGTACCTGCACGGCATGCCCTACGCGATGGCCCCCGCCGAGCAGACTCATGTGCCCATGGTGCTGTGGGTACCCGAGGGCGGCGCGCTGGCCGCGTCGCTCAAGCCCGGCTGCCTGCAGTCCCTGCGCGACAAGCCCGCGTCGCACGACAACCTGTTCCACACGGCCATGGGCTGGGTGGGCGCGCGGGCCGATGTCTACAAGCCCGAGTGGGACTTGCTGGCGGGCTGCCGCAACTAGGGCGCGGCGGCGTCACTGCCTCATCTCATACACCGGCGTCGGGCTCTCGCCCTTTTCGGCGAGCGCAATCAACTCCTTCAGCCGCCCGGCATCCCGCGGGTCCTTGGTCTGTCCCACCAGGGTCTTCAGGATGGCCACGTAGGCCACCTGCTGCGCCTGCGCCGCCGGTGCCTCGATGTCTGGCTTCACGCCCACGCCCTCCCAGTTGGTCTTGGTGATGGGGTTGATGGCACGCGCCGTGGGGATGTTGATGACGAGGCCATGGCCCAGGCTGAAGCGGTCGCCGGCGTTGGCACCGCCGCCAGTCGTCTGCCCCACCAGCGTGGCGCGCTTCTGGGTCTGGAAGTCGTAGGCGCATTCCTCGCCGCCGGAGAACGTGCGCCCCGAGGTCAGCACGTAGACGGGCTTGGCGTAGCGCGGCGACGCGGCGGCCGTGGTCCAGAACTGTTGGGTCTGGTCGACGTTGCGGGTGTAGATGTCGTTCAGGTGGCGTTCATCGCCCAGCGGGAAGAAATGGCTCATCCACAGCGCCACGCTGGTGGGTGAGCCGCCGCCATTGCGGCGCAGGTCCAGGATGAGGGCATCGCTGCCTTCCACGAGGCTCATGGCGGCGGCATAGCCCGGGCCCACCAGGTCCGGCGGTCCGAAGCCGCGCAACTCCACGTAGGCCACGTTGCCGGGCAGGCGCTGCACCTTCTCGATGCCATAGCTCATCTGGCCCACCTCCACGCGCTGGCGTTGCATGTCCTCCGCGCTGGGCACGGCGTTCGGACCGGCGGGGTCCTCACGGAAGCGGGGGTCGAAGAAGACGCGGAAGTGCTTGTCGTGGCCGAGGGCGCGCAGGTCCTTGGAGATTGCTTCAGCGAACTCGGGCGCCGGGATGCCCGCACCGTAGGCCTGCACCTTGGCAGGCAAGGCGCCGTTGATCTGCGCGGCCACGTCGGGAAAGACGTAGTTCGCGGTGAGCTTGGTGGCCAGGGTCTGCATGACCTCGGCTCGCTGCTGGGCGGTAAGCGGTGGCAGGTCGGGCTTGGGTGGTGCAGCCAAGACCGGCGCGCAGGCCAGGATGGAGGTGGCAATCAAGCCCGGCAGGGCCAGGCGGCGGAGCGATGTCGTCATGGTGATGTCCTCGGAGCTGACTACTAAACGATTAGTAGATTGGGTTCAAAAAAAGCGCGGGGCCCCGCGCGCGGTGAAGGGAGCGATCAGTCAGTTAGCGGCTGCACGGCCAGGGTCTCGATCACCCAGTCGCCGCCGCTGACGGTATGGCCGGCGTAGCTGACCTGGGCGCGGCCCTTGGGGCCCTGGAAGATGATGGTGAAGCGCGCCTTGCCGCCTACGGGATCGTCGATGCCCCAGAGGTGGAAGTCGCGCGAGCCCCAGGTGTGGATGCGGCCGTGGAAGCTCTTGCGATCGAAGCTCACGGGCAGGCCGGTCACTGCAGCCACGCGGGCGTCGGCGCTGATGACACGCATCAGCTGGCTGGCTTCATCGGACATCGCCATGGGCGGCGGCGCAGCGGGTTCCGCCAATTCGGGCAGCCTTGGCGGCTCCGGCAGCGGCGGGAGCGACGGCTTGCCGGACTGCGGCGGCGTGGCGCCCATGGCCGTCATCGCCGCGAGCCAGCCGCGCACGTTGGCGTCGATGGGCCGGGGCTCGCCATCCTCGCTGTAGGTCTCCTGCACCTGCCCCTGGGCATCCATGCTGATGCGGTAGTGGCGCTGCTTCTCGCCGAGGTAGCTGGCGGTGTAGTCACGGTGGTTGCCGGGCGTCAGCGCGCCGCTGGAGGAGGCGTCGATGGTGAGGTTGGTGAGCAGGTGGGCGGGCGGCGCCACCTGCAGGCCCACCAGCGCGGTGCAGCAGACCGCAAACCCGAGGATGGCCGTGGTGCGCCAGTTGGCTGGCCGTGGCGTACCGGCCAGCAGGTGCTCCACGCGTTTGAACAGGCCGCCGCCGCCCGCGGCCAGCACAAGCGCTGGCATGCGTCCGCGCTGCAGCCCCGCCAGCGCTTCGGCCAGCGCGACGGCGTCACCGCAAGCCGACACGGCCAGGTCGTCGCAGGCATGCTCGCGTTCCTCGCGAATGCGCCGGCTCAACCACCACATGGCCGGGTGATGGAAGAGCAGGCCCTCGGTCACGCACTGCAACGCGTTCCAGCACCAGTCCAGCCGGCGGATGTGTGCCAACTCGTGGGCCAGCAGCGCCTCGATCTGGTCGGCTGGCAGGCGGGTCAGCAGACCCAGCGGCAACCAGATGACCGGCCGCAGCACGTGCGTGGTGAAGGGCGACACGACACGTTGCGCCAGCCGCACCGAGACGCGGCGGCCAATGCCGAGCGCGGTGGCAAGCGCGTCCACCCTGGCCTGCCAATGCGGCGGCAGCGCGTTGTAGGGTTGGGCCTCGATGCGCCCCAGCAGCCGCCAGCCGCCGACCTGGCGCAGCATCATGGTCGCCACGCCCAGCAGCCAGGCCTGCGAAAGCACCACGAGCAGCCAGTCCTGCCACGACGGCACCACGGCCACCGCTAGCGGCTGCATGCCCGGCTCGCGCACCGGGCCACCCAGCCAGGGCAGGCCTGCAGCGGCAGTCGGCGACGGCGGTTGCCAGCACAGCACAAAGGTGGCCAGCGGCGCCAGCAGCATGGCGACCAGGCAGGCCATGCCCAACGCATGACGCGCCCTGGCCGATGCCGACCGAAGCGCGTTGAAACCGAGCGAGGCCAGCAACGCGATGAGCGCGAGCTGCCAGACCGAGTGCAGCAGCGCCTGCACGAGCGCGGATGCAAGGCTGAGTTGCAGATTCATCGTCGCGGAACAGCTCAGGATTGGCGGCGGCGTTTGGCTTGCGCAATCAGCTTGGAGATGGCATCCAGCTCCTCGGGGCTGGCTTGGTCGTCATCCAACGCGCGTTGCACCAGCTTGAAGGCCGAGCCCGAGAAGGCGTTGGCCATGAAGCTCTTCAGCATGGACGACTGCACCACGGGCTCGGAGTACAGCGCCGCGTAGCGGTGGCTGCGCTCGGAGTCGTCGCGCGCGACGAGCTCCTTCTCCGTCATGATGGTCAGCATCTTCAGCACGGTGGTGTAGGCCGTGTCCTTGCTGCGCAACAACTCGTCATGCACCTGGCGCACGGTGGCCGGCGCGCCTAGGGCCCAGAGCGCACGCAGGATGGCGAGCTCACCGTCGGTGGGTAGAGGGTTGGTCATGCTGAGGCCCGGCGAACAAACTACTAACTTGATAGTACTATTTCATTAGTAGATAACGAAGTCAACAGGTTTCGAATGCTCCGCCCGCGCTAGAACAAGCTCCCCTGCGCCGACGGCTTCATCGGCCGCTTGAACAGGCTCAGCTCCACCGGCCGCCGCTCCGTGCGCAGCCCATGCTTGCGCGCGACGCGGCGCAGACGCGAGCGCAGCAACTCCGCCCAGACGCCCTCGCCCGTAAAGCGGGTGCCGAAGCGGGCATCGTTGTCCTTGCCGTCGCGCATGTCGCGGATGCGGGCCATGACGCGATCGGCGCGCTCGGGGAAGTGGCGTTGCAGCCAGTCCTGGAACAGCGGGTTCACCTCCCAGGGCAGGCGCACCGGGATGCTGAAGGCGCTGCGCGCGCCGGCCGCGACGGCTGCTTCGACGATGCGCTCCAACTCCGGCTCGTTGATGAACGGGATGATGGGCGACACGCTGACGCCCACCGGCACGCCCGCCTCGGCCAGCGCCTTGATGGCCTTCAGTCGCCGTGCGGGGGCCGCAGCGCGCGGCTCCAGGATGCGCGCCAGTTCGTTGTCCAGCGTCGTGATGGAGAGGTAGACCGACACCAGGCCCTGCGCTGCCATGGGCGCGATCAGGTCCAGGTCGCGCTCGATGCCTGAAGATTTGGTGACCACCGAGAACGGGTGGTTGCATTCGGCCAGCACCTCGACGACGCGGCGCGTGATGCCGAGCTTGCGCTCAATGGGCTGGTAAGCATCGGTCGCCGTGCCGATGACCAGCGAGCGAGGCTCGTAGCGCGGGCGTGCGAGTTCCTCACGCAACCGCTCCGCGGCGTTGACCTTGGCGATGATGCGGGTCTCGAAGTCCAGGCCCGGCGACAGGTTCAGGTAGCTGTGCGTGGGCCGTGCGAAGCAATAGATGCAGCCGTGCTCGCAGCCCCGGTAGGGGTTGATGGAGTAGTCGAAGGCAATGTCGGGCGACTGGTTGGTCGAGATGATCTTCTTCGCGTGCTCCTCGATGATCTGCGTGGCCAGGGGCACATGCTCTTCGGTGGCATCCTGGTCCAGCGTGCCCCAGCCGTCGTCGTATTGCTCGCGCTCCCGCTGGTCGAAGCGATGCTGCATGGCCGTGGCCGTGCCCCGGCCCTTGATGGAGTCGAGCGGCACAAGGGCCGGCTGGGCAGTGGCGATACGGATCTTGGCGGGCGGCATACTGTAAATATATACAGTATTCCCTCACCCTGCCAGCCGCGGGGTGACGCCCCGGAACGCCGTCAGCGGTTGTCGATGCGCTTCAGTGCCGCAGGTTGCAATTCGGCCATCTGGCCCGTCATCGCCGCGGCCGGCAGGCGCTGGATCTCGCGGTTGATGGCGCGGATGTTTTCTTCATGCGCCGCGATGCTGTCGCGCAGTGCCTGCAACTGCTCGCTGGTGAGGTCCATGCTGACGCGGGGCGACGTCAGCGCCTGGCGCTTGGTCGTCAGCGCCTTGGCCTCGGTCATCAGCTCGGCGTTCAAGATGGCGAAGCGCTCGCGGTCGCGGTTGGTCTGCGTGTCGGGCGGGACGCGACGCGCCTCGGGGGCGGCCGCAGGCGGTGGTGCCACCTGCACGGCAGGTGCCGACGCCGCCGGTGCCGCGGCCTGCGCCCGGCTCGTCAGCACCTCCACGCCGTCGGTCGTGCGATAGCGGCGCGCCTCCAGTGTCTGCGCCGCAACCGGCAGGGCGGCGCACAGGGCCAGCAACAAGAGGGTTCTCACAGATTGCTCCTGTAGAACGGGCTTTGCATGCGCACCACCGCCTCGCTCTGGATCTTGATGCGCGGCCCGCTGACGAGTGGCCGTGTGCAGGAGTCCACCAGCGGCCCGCCGCCAATGCCGAAGGGGTCGCTCATGCCCTGGGCCTGCAACGGATGGCCGCCGGGCAGCGCATTGACGGCCGCGTGGATCATGCGGCCCACGACGGGCACGATGAGGCGGTAGCAGTAGCTCACGCGCACGTGCAGGATGTTGGCGTCCTGCACCGACACGCCCGAGGACGCGCCCGGGTTGGGGTTGCGAAAGTTCAGTGTGTCGTTGGGGATCTCGGTGCCACCGACCCCGTCCAGCCGCGCCTTGCCGAAGTCGGTGAAGGCCTGCGTCGTCGGGTTGAGCACGTCGATGCTGGCCAGGTTGGCGACCGAGATTTCGGTGAAGGCCTTGGTGCGTGCGGTGGCGAAGCCGGTCATCGAGGCCTCGCTCGCGAACAGCGGCGTGAGGCCAGCCGCCAGCGCCTTCTTCATCTCGTTCTTGCTGCCGTTGTGCACGGCGCCGGCGCGGGCGGCCAGCAGGCTCGCGTGGTTCAGCACGGCGCGCGCCTGGTACAGCAGCCCCCACTGCACCACGCCCAGCACCAGGAAGATGAGCATGGGGAAGACAACGAGGAACTCGGTGGCCGATTGACCGACTTGGCCGACCTGGCCGCCCTGCCCCCTGCTTGCGCGCGACTTCATGACGCGTCCGCCGCAAAGGCGAGTTGCAGGCCGGGCCGCCAGCCGCGCCGAGTCGCCTCGCCCGCCGCCATTTCGATGACGCGGCGCGCTCGCAGGCAGGACTTGGCGCGCCACGGCGGTACTGCAGGGCAGACGCGCTGGATGACGCCATCGCGGTCGACGAAGACCACATCGATGGCATAGCCCATGCCCACCGTGTGCACCATGTTGCAGGCGTCGATGAGCATGGCCTGCCCGTGCTGGAGCGGCGGGCGGCCCAGCAGGCCGCGCATGCGCTCCAGCATGGTCTCGGTGCGGCGCAGCTCCAGCGGCAGCGCCCCGCCGGCCATGTCCTCACTGCTCATGTACTGCTCAACCATCAGACCGTGATCCCCGACTGCAGGAACTTCACCGCAATGGGGAACATCAACACGACGAAAGTGATCGGGAAGATGAACACGACCAGCGGGAATATCAGCTTCACCGGCGCCTCCATCGCGAGCTTCTCGGCGCGCTGGAAGCGCTCCACGCGGCGCTGCTCGGCCTGGAAGCGGAAGGTGGACCCGAGGCTCGCGCCCATGCGCTCGGCCTGCACGACGGCGCTGACGAAGCTGGACACCTGCGGCACGCGCACGCGCTCGTCCATGCGGCGTAGCGCCTCGCTGCGCGTCAGGCCCGAGCGCAGGTCGCGCAGCACCAGGCTCAACTCGCTCTTCATCGGCCCGGCGGGCCCCTTGGCCACGGCCTGAGAGATGGCGCCCGCCATGTTCAGCCCGGCCTCCACGCCCATGGTCAGGAAGTCGAGGTAGGTGGGCAGCGCCCGCACGATGTTCTTCTGGCGCGTCTTCAGCGAGTCGCGCAGCCAGATGCGCGGGTAGATGTAGCCGAAGGCCGCGGCGATGAGCACGTAGAGCCAGCCGAACATGTCGATGGCCGACAGCGCCACCGCGGTCATCGCCGAGAAGCCCAGCAGGCTGATCAGGCACAGAGAGATGAACTGGCGCGGGCTCATCAGGTACAGCAGCCCCGACAACCGCAGCGCCTCGGCCGGACCGGAGACGAGCTTGTCGGGGATGCGCTGGCTGACGTGGTAGTCCATGAAGCGAACGAGCGGCCACAGCATGCGCAGCGCGCGCGGCAGCGGGTCGAGGTACTCACGGTCCTCATCGGGCACCTCGGCCTTCAGGCGACTCGCGCTGAAGATGACGGCGGCCGCGAAGGCCACGAAGGCCAGGCCAACCAGAAGCGAGATGACGATCTGTTCCATGGCTAGACGTCGATCGCCGTGATGCGGCGGATGAAGAAGTAGCCGATCAGGTCGGCAACGAGAATGACGGCCGACACCACCCAGCCGTACCAGGTCGTGAACAGCGGCGCCATCGCCTCGGGCTCCATGGACTTGAGCACCAGGATGAGGAAGAGCGGCAGGCAGGCCATCACCAGGCCTTGCATCTTTCCCTGCGCGGTGAGGCTGCGGATCTTGCCCTCCATCTGCAGCTTGGCGCGTATGGTCTTGGCGATGGACTCCAGCGTCTCGGCCAGGTTGGCGCCCACCTCACGCGACAAGGCCATGCCGGCCGTCACCATGGCCATGTCGCCCAGCGGCACGCGCTTTTCCAGGTTGCGCAGCGCCACGCCGAAGTCGACGCCCAGACGCAGTTCGCGCAGCAGCAGCTCGAACTCCTGCGAGATCGGCGGCTTGCCTTCGCTGGCCACGCTTTCCAGCGCAATGGCCAGGCTGGCGCCCGCATGCAGCGCGCCGGTCACCATCAGGAGTGCATCGGGCAGTTGCTGCTCGATCTGCTCCAGCCGCCGCTTGACGAGCCAGCGCACCACAAAGCGCGGCGACACGAAGGCCGCGACGACGCAGATGCCGACGATGACGACATTACCCGTCGCGAACCAGGCCACCACCGGCGACAGGATGAGCACGATGACGTTGATGACCTGCAGCCGCTGCGCGCCGGTGAAGATGAACATGCCCTCCAGCGCCTGGGCCGCCGCGCTCGCCTCGTTCGACTGCCGCCGGCGCATCCAGCGCCCGCCGAAGTGCAGGCCCGCCCAGATCAGCCCCAGGCCGAACAGGAAGATGACGACGATGGCGATCAGCAGGTCATCCATCTCAGACTCCCCCGCCCCGCCTTCCCGCGCCGAACTCCAGCACCTCGGCCTGGCGGAAGATGCTCATGTCCACCTCGATGCCGCGCTGGATCAGGTCCTGGTAGAGCTGCGGGATGTGGCCCGTCGCGACGAAGTCGCCGCGGATCCTGCCGTCGGGGCCGAAGCCGTCCTGGCGGAAGTTGAAGATGTCCTGCATCTGCACCACGTCGCGCTCCATGCCGGTCACCTCGGTGATGTAGGTCACCCGCCGCGTGCCGCAGGAAAAGCGCGTCTGCTGCACGATGATGTTGACGGCCGAGCAGATCTGCTCGCGGATGGCTTGCACAGGGATGTCCAGGCCGCTCATCAGCGTCATGACCTCCAGGCGTGACAAGCAGTCGCGCGGCGTGTTGGCGTGTGCGGTCGTCAGCGAGCCGTCGTGGCCGGTGTTCATCGCCTGCAGCATGTCGAGCGCCTCGCCGCCTCGGCACTCGCCCACGACGATGCGGTCCGGCCGCATGCGCAGGCAGTTCTTGACGAGGTCGCGGATGGCGATCTGCCCGCGGCCTTCGATGTTGGCCGGCCGCGCCTCCAGCGACACGAGGTTGGGCTGGGTCAGTTGCAACTCGGCCGCGTCCTCCACCGTGACGATGCGCTCGTCGTCGGGGATGAAGTTGGACAGCACGTTGAGCAGCGTCGTCTTGCCCGAACCCGTGCCGCCCGAGATGACGATGTTGGCGCGCCGCTCCACGGCCACGCGCAGGAATTCGATCATCTCGCGGTTGACCGAGCCGAAGCGGGTCAGGTCGTCCGAGGTCAGCTTGCGTTTGGAGAACTTCCGGATCGTGAGGCTGGGGCCCTTGATGGCCAGCGGCGGGATGACGGCGTTCACGCGCGAGCCGTCTTTGAGGCGCGCATCCACCATGGGCGAGGCCTCGTCGATGCGCCTGCCCAGCGGCGACACGATGCGCTCGATGGCCGCCAGCACGGCCGCATCGTTGGAGAACGAAATCTCGGATTGCGTGAGCCGGCCCTCGCGTTCGACAAAGATCTCCGAGTGCCGGTTCACCATGATCTCGGTGACCGATTCGTCGGCGATCAGCGACTCCAGCGGCCCCAGGCCCACGACCTCGTTGAGCACCACGTTGCGCAGCTGCTCTCGGTGGGCCAGCAGGTCGCTGAAGGAGGGGTCGGTCTCGATGAGTTCGTCGATGAGCTTTTGCACCGCGGCGCGCAGTTCGGCGTCGCCCATGCGCGAAACGTTCACCCGGCGCAGGTCCATGGCCTCGATGAGGCGGCGGTGCAGCAGCCCGCGCAGCTCCATGCCGCGCTCGTTCTCCAATGGGCCTTTCTCATCGATCGCCACCACCGGCTTGTCGGCGGTGTCGACCGGCGCGGGCTTGGCCGGCAGCGGCAACACCTTGCGTGCGCCTTCGGCCAGGCTCACGCGCAGCGTGTAGTCGCCCACCTCGATGAGGTCGTTGCTTGCCAGCGGCCCGTGCTCGTGCACCACGTTGCCGTTGACCTTGATGGGCACGAGGCCGCCGCCGTCCTTCAGGAACAGCATGCCTTCGCGCAGGCCGAACTGCACCTGGCGCCGGCCCACGCGCCAGCCGCGCAGCGCGATCAGCGCGCCCGTGTCCTTGCCGACGAAGCAGCTCGGCGTGTCGCTCTGCGCATCGCCCACGAGGGCCTCACCCTTGAATACCTGGACTCGAAACATGGCGGGCCTCAATGCATGCCGGGTTCGTTGGCATGGCCCACGGGGGCTGATTGCGGGGCCGGCGATGGCAGCGGAGGCGGTGGCAAGGCTTGCGACGTCGGGCCCGCCCCGACGCGTCGTTCAAACTCCAGCCGGTTGTCGTCGCCGCGCCGGCGCACCTCCTCGGCCATGCCCTGGCCGGCGGTGATGATCTCGGGCTCCAGCAGTACGACGAGGTCGCTGCGTTTGCTGCGGAAGTCATCAGAGCGGAACAGCCGGCCCAGGATGGGGATGTTGCCCAGGCCCGGCACCTTGTCGATGGCGTTGGACAGTTCGCCATTGATGAGGCCCGACAGCGCCACCATCTCGCCTGGACGGACGCTGATCTCGGTGGACGTGGAGCGCGTCAGGAAGGCCGGGATGCCACCCACCGTGATGGCCGGGTCGATCTGCGACAGCTCGGTGGACAGCTTGGCCGTGATGACGTCGCCGTTGTCTATGGTGGGCTCGATGGAGAAGATGATGCCGTAGGGCTTGAACTCCACCGTCTGCGTGCCGAAGGCGCCGGCCAGCGGGATGGGGATCTCGCCGCCCACCTGCAGCCGCGCCTTGCCGCCGCTCTTGGCCGTCAGCTCGGGCGAGGCCAGCACGCGGGCGTCGCCGTCGGACTGGCCCAGGTTGATGCGCGATGCGAGGGACGTGGCCAAGCCGAAGAACAAGCCCGTCGTGTGGCCGTTGCGCGTGACGAAGGGCGGCACCGGCGCCAGCAGGTTGTCGCCCTCCTTGGCCGGCGGAATGCCGCGGTAGAGCTTCTCCTTGATGGGAACACCCTGGGCAGCGATGGTGGGGCCGTTGGCGTCCTTGCTCCACTGGATACCGATCTTCTCCAGCAGTGCCTTGTTCACCTCGACAAAGTGCAGCCGGAACAGCACAGAACGCACCAGCGGGCTGCCGGGGTCGGTCTTGAGGTTGAGCACCACGCCGGGCACGTTCTTCACGGCAGCGCCCACCTGCTCCAGCGTCTCCTTGTGCACCGTGCCCGAGACGACGAGCTTGGAGTCGTACTCCTCGATGCGCACGCCTTGCTCGTCGCGCAGCACGTTCTCGATGAGGCGGCGTGTTGCGGCGAAGTCGCTGGCGACGACCTTGACCTTGTAGGTCAGCACCTGGCGGTCGGACCACACCATCAGCATCGTCGTGCCGACCTGCTCGCCGATGAGCATGAGGCTGTCGTCCACCGTCGTGGCGCTGACCTGGGCGCCGTTGCCCACCGCGATGCGGCGCACCTTGCCCTGCACCGGCAGCATGCGGATCTCGCCCAGTGCCAGGCTCACGTCCACGGCGGGCAGCGTTTCAACGTTTGCCGGCAAGGCTGTAGCGGCGGGCGACCGGCGGGCGACAGGTAGCGGCGTGGGCGTGGTGATGACGGGCGTCGCGACCGGCGTGGCGACGGCCTTGGCCGGTGGCGGCGCATCGGCGGCCAGCACCAGAGCCGGGGCGAGGATCGGCACAAGGAGGCCGGCCGCGATGAGAGAGGGATTGAGGGTCATGGTGTGGCGCTGCTTTCGGAGGACCGGTTGGCCTCCGCGCGGCCGCGCGGCAAGGCGATGTCGTTGATGGCCTGCATGACGGCAGCCTTCATGTCGGCCTGTGCGGCCTGGGCGTTCACCACGCGGCCGGAGCCGGGCCGGTCGGGCAGGCCCACGGGCACAAGGCTGGATGCCAGCGTCGCGCCACCGCTGCTCTTGCCGCCCACGATGAATTCCACACCGTCATGGCGACCCGCCGCCACCGGCAACACGTCCGTGCCGGTCATGGCGCGCATGGCGATGGGGTCATCGTCCTTGCGGCCGCGCAGCGCCACGCGGAACGAGCCCATCTTCTGCGCCACCAACAGCCGTGCAGCCTCCTTGGGTGTCACAAGCACGGTGATGGTGTCGAAACCCTTCTCACGTGCGCCCTGCACTTCGCCGGGCCTCACCATCTTGGTCAGTCGCTCGGGGTCGCCGTGGGCCACGTCCTGGAACTCCTGGCCCGTGGCGAGCACCGTCAGGTTCTGCATGAAGAGCGTGGCCTGGTTCAACCGCGTCTCGGAGATCTCGCTGTCCTTGGCCTTGTCGGCCTTGGACATCAGGAACACGTCCACGCGGTGGCCGGGCCGCAGCGTCTGCGCAATGGAGTTGACGCTGTCGATGTCGATGGTCACGGCGCGCATGCCCGCGGGCAGCAGGCTGGCAACGTCATTGATTTCGGGAGCCTGCAGGTCGGTCAGGCGCACCGGGCGGCCGCGCAGCACAGGGCGGGCCAAGCGCTGCCCCTTGATGCCATCGAAGTCGCGGGCCAGCACGGTGTCGGGGTAGACGAGATCCTGCTCGATCTCGCGGGCGACGAAGAGGCCCTGGTCCAGCCCCACGCCCACGGCAGCGTCCTCGCGCGGCACGACGACGGCCACGCGCGGCGTCTGGTTGCGCGACGCGCGCGCTGCCACCTCGTCCTTGATGCGCTGCTCGCGCTGCTGAAGGTAGACGTAGGCGATGTAGGCCACCAGGGCGGCCAGGCCGGCTGCGAACAGCAACAGCACCCAGGGGTTCTTGAGGCGGGACAGGCTGGACATGGTGTTTGGACCTCAGACCCCGTGCTGGGCAGGAATGGAAAGCGCGAACGAGAAGGCTTTGAAGAAACTCTTGACGGCCGCGACGAGTTGGTCGACGACCGCCGGATCGGCATCGGCGATGGCCAGGCCCACGGCCACGACGGCGAGCACCACCATGTACTCGGCGATGGCCTGGCCGTGGCAACGGCGGACGAATGCGGGGCTGTACTTCATGGCGGCTCCGACAGGTTGAGCAGCGCGCGGCTGCTGCGGTCTTCTTCCCACAGCACCAGCGAGAACTCGGCCCCGGCCTTCTGGGCCGAGACGATGCGGGCGCGCTGGGCGGCGCCGCTGCGCACCTCGTGCGACGACACGCCCTGCCAGCCGGTGCTGCCGAGCTGGCGCAGGAAGAACTGGTCCAGGTCGTCGATGCCGCGCGACGACGAGAAGCCGATGGTGTGGCCGCGCCGGCCACCGTCCAGGCCCGTGACGACGGAGTTGAGCTGCACGCCGCCCGGCAGCGCGACACCCAGGTCCTTGGGCAGCCAGGCCCGGCTCTTTTGCGGCTGGCTGACGCCGAAGTAGCCGAACATGCCGTCGCGGTCGATGAGCTGCAGCGTCGTGAGGCATTGCTCGCTGCGCGCGGCCAGCACGTCCCAATGGCCGGCGCGGCTGCGCTTCACGTCGAAGCCGGCCTGCTGCCAGTCGCGCGCGAGGCGGTCCAGCAGTTCGGCGGAGGCACCGGGCCCCTGTACCTGCCGCACCGTCATGGGCAGGCCGTTGACGACAAGTTCCTGGCCCACGGGCTCACCCTTGAGACCCGCGGGCACGTCCTGCGGGCAGGCACCACAACGCAGCACCGCCAGTGCAGCCAGCAATCCGATCAGCGCACGTAAGGTCATTGCGGCTCGCGGCAATCATTTCAGTCGGTCCGGCGGCACGACGTCGACCGCGATGCGGCCGATGTCGACGCGCGGGATCTCCGTAGGGTCCCAAGCCAGCAGCGCCGCGCCGGTGGCCAGCGTCAGGGCTTTGCCCAGGCCATTGGCCGTCGGCACCGAAGCCGACACCATGCCCTTGGTGCCACTGGAGGCATTCGCCGCCCAGGTGTTGCTGAGGATGGCGCCGGAGGCTGCGTAGTCCAGGCCCTCCCAGTCGGCGTCCAGGCCTGCCTTCTTGGACCACAGGCGCTTGTAGACGTCGCTGTCGCGGGCCACCTTGTCGAGCTTGAAGTCGACGACGGCCAGCGTCTGCGTGGGCACGGGAGGCGCCAGCGTGCCCGTGACGCTGGGCACGGAGATCTTGTTGATGAGGGCGATGGCCGCGGCGAGGAGGTCCTTGCTGGGCTTGACGTCGGTCGCCGTCATCGTGACGCGCGCCGGGTCGTCGACGAGGGCTTTGCCGGCGGTGTCGCGCCACAGCGGGTCGGTGCCATGGGCCAGGCCCGCACTCGTCTTGTCGGTCGAGCTGTACTTGAAGCCAGCCTTGCGCTCGTTGAAGACGCGCACGACGGCCTCCTGGCGGATGGCAGCAGCGCTCTTCTGGTTGGGCGAGTTCTTGGCGGCGTAGATGGAGGTCGTGTCGTCGTACCAGACGGTGCGCTCCCAGGCCGAGTAGCGCGCCGCGTTCTGCGCGCCTGCGCGAACGTCACCCAGCTTGCCTATGGCCTGCGTAGCCAGGTACATGGGCACCAGCACGAAGATGGCGATGACGATGAACTCGACGAGGGCGGCACCTCGCAAGCACCGGGGGCAGCGTGGGGGGTTGCGCATCATTGGCCGGCCGCTGCAGCGACCTCCTCGGCAAGAGGCGTGGGCGCCAGACGCGCCTGCCAGTAGGGGCTGAAGAGGCTCTGGTACTCGGTCTTGCCGTCGCCACGCTTCCAGCCATTGCGGGTGAACTGCTTGAGGTCGTCCAGCCGCGGCCGGTAGAAGAAGGCATGGGCCGATGCGAGGGCCCGCATGGTCTTGCCCTTCATCGCGTCTTCCAGCTTCATGCGGTCGGCGCCCGGCATGATGGCGGTGGACTCACGGATCGTGGCCTGCGTGCGCTCGACCTCGATGGTGATCGGGAACTTGCCGCCGTTCTCCAGCGGTGTTTGGTTGGCGGGCTTGGCCGTGGTGGGGCTGGCCATGTCGCGGTAGTGATCCTGCAACCCGCCGCTGCTGTCCAGCGTGGTGCCCGGGCCCTTGACCCAGTAGCGGTAGTTGGCCGGCACGACGGCGGGCGACGTCATCGCGAAGCCGTAGAGCATGCTTTCGGTGGCGTTGTTCTTGTAGCCCTTGACCTCACCGTACTTGCCGCCACTGCCGGCCACGGCGCCGCCATGGCCGCCGAGGAAAGGCGCGCTCGTCCCAATGTCGGGCAACGGCACGGTCACGGTGACCGGGCACAGCCCCGTGATGCAGGGCACCATCCACGTGCAGGTGGCCAGGCCACCGCCCTGGGTGGCGTCCAGCGCCAGCCAGCGGCGCTTGTTGCTGCTCAGGATGGTGCCGCCGAAGTGGGTGAAGCCGAAGGTCGTGAAGGTGCTGACCGCCAGCGGGCACAGATAGGGCTTGACCGGGCTGGCCCAGAACGGCGTCGGCACGGAGTCGCGATTGCGGATGAAGAGGTCCTCGCTGTCGCGACTGACGACGGCGTCGGCGAAGCGGTCGGCCTCCTTGGACGCATCGTTGGCGCGCCAGCGCTTGGTCTGGTCGTTGCCCCAGTTCTTCACGCGGATGGCGGCGTCGCCCAGCATGAAGGTGCTGGTCGTCACGCGGGCCTGGGGGTCGTTCTTCTTCACGACCTCGTCGGCGATGAACATCATCTCGGTCATCGTGCCGAGGTGGTGGATTTGCTGGGCCTCGTCCATCGCGGCGATGAGCAGGTCCAGCGCCTTGACGGCCGGTCCGGCCATGGAGTTGACGGCCGAATAGGCGGTGTCCACCGGCACCTTCTTGCCGATGTCCCAGGCCGGCGCCGTCGTCGGGATAGCGCGGTAGACCGTGTCCTCAAGGGTGCTGTTGGCCCGCTTGTGGGTCTGGGCGGCGTCCTCGAAATAGGACTTCATGCTGACAAATTGGGCCACCGCCACCTGGTTGGCGATCATGGCCCGATTCGTATAGGCCGAGAAATTTGCGTCTCGCGCCTGTAATACTGCGGCGCTATAAGCGCCGGCGTCTGCCGCATTCTGCAATTGGCTCTTGGTCAGTGCCAACATACTGCCATTGAAAAGCAGGATGACGACCAGACCGGCACAACTGAGGAGCAGCAGGCCAAAAATGAGGGCCTGCCCCCGCATGCGAAATGGTGCCCCGGGCGGTGCACGCCGGGAAATATGCAAATATTTCCTGATCATGACACACCCGGCACCATTGAAGCATGCGTGAGAATCGGCCGCACCGTCGGACTGCCGGATTACTTGGCGTCGTTGGACTTGTTGTACTCGGCCAAGCCCTTGGTCGTATCGGCGCGGGTTGCGGCCTCGGTCGACGAAGTATTGGCAGCCGTGATGGCGGTATCGGCCTTGTTACCCGACAATTCCTTGGCCAAACCCGCGCTCTGGTTGCGGACGGTCTTGCCGAACATGCTGTAGACGCCGATGGCGGCCACCGCGATGAGCGCCACGATGATGATGTACTCCATCATCCCCTGGCCCAGGGTCTTGTGTTTGAACGAGCGTTGCGAACGGATGGTCATGGGAAAACTCCTCTGAAAAGGACGAAGCGGACGAAAGTTGCGGGCAAAGCCGCGCATCAACCGGCCCGCGATTGCGAGCCCGTCAATTACTGGATTTGAAACTGGTCGTGAATATCTATTGAAACTACGCTACTTGGCGTCGTTGGCGTAGTTGTAACGCCCCATACCTTCCTTGTTGGGGTCGTTGGCGCGCCCTGCGGCGGCATTGGCCGAATCCTCGGCCAGCTTGGTGTCGGCCTTGTTGCCCGACAATTCCTTGGCCATGCCGGCACTCTGGTTGCGCACCGTCTTGCCGAATGCCGAATACACCGCGATGGAAGCCACGGCAATCAGGGCGGCAATGATGATGTACTCCATCATGCCCTGGCCGCGCATGCGTTTGGCTTTGATGCCGGCAGCAATAGATGACATGGTTGGCTCCTCCTGTGGTGGGTTGGTACGCGCCGACCTGACTGGTTTCAATATCGAACTGCTAACGGCGCCAGTCTAGGCATCCACCGTGAAATACGTCACTCCCCTAACTCGCTGCAAACCGTTACGGAAGGTTAACTAGGGGGTTGGCAAAGTATTGCCAGTTGTATTCTGGGGAGAGGGTTTCGCCGAAGCCACCGCTAGACTCGCCCACACCTAATTTGCAGGATTCACGGATGATGAAAACACCCCTGGTGCGCTGCGCCACGCTGCTGTCCCTGGCGCTGGGTACGGCCCAGGCTGCGCCGCCTCTGCCGCCGGCCGGCGAGTACCGCATCGATGGCGAGACCGTCGTGCGCAGCGGCAGCGGCCCCACGGCGTCGGAGCGCACCGAGCGCTGGGATGGCGCCACGGGCAAGCGCACGGTCACTGCACACGCCGGCCCACCTGGCAATCCGAGCAGCCAGCAGACCTATGCCGGCAACGGTCCGGTGACCTGGTGCGTGCCGGTCACGTCCACGCCGCCGGCCAACCTGCCCGGTCGCTGTGATGCGCGCTGGTGGCCCAAGGACGGTGCATCGACCTTGCAGGCCGACTGCAAGGCAGGCCGTTTGCAGGAGCAGTGGAAGCAGGTCGACAAGGACACCTGGGAGCGACGGATGACGGTCACCACCACGGCCGGCGCGGGGAGCAACGACCCCGCAGCGGCGCTGGCCTTCGCACAGCGCGGCATGACGCCGGCCGAGGCTGCTCGCGCCCACGCCGAGATCGCTGCCCTGCCCGGCCCGCAAGCCACGGCCGACGCGATGGCGCCGGTGTACGCGCAGATCGAGCAGACCATTCGCACCGGCACGCCCCAGCAGGCCGCCGAGGCGCGCCAGACACTCGCTGCGCTGAAGGCCGCTCAAGGCGGCACAGGGCCGGCCGCGGTCACGACACAGCTCACGGAGCGGTGGACGCGCATCGCCAACACTTGCAAGGCCGGCGCATGAGGGCGACCGGCGCACGCATAGCCTCTCTCTTCCTGCTGTTGACCGCCGCTGGCGTGCAGGCCCAGAAGGCTCCGACCGAACTGCGCGGCGCGAGCGACCACCCGCTCGTGTCCCGCTACGCGGGCGCCGTGCTGCAGGACGTGGCGCAGGAGAACTTCGCCGCGGTGAAGGTGCCTGGCAGCGGCCCGCTGCCGGCGCTGGACAAGCTGCCCGTCATCGAGGGCCGCGTCGGCGCCTACTTCTACATCGCACCCAAGGAGCGCAGCGCGCTGGAGGTGTTCCGCAACTATCAGGCCGCGTTGACACAGGCGGGCTTCGCAACGCAATACAGCTGCGAGATGAGCGCCTGCGACAAGGCGGGCATCCGCGAGCGCTTCGCCAACGAGGTCGTCGAGCCGCGCAAATGGCAGGCCAAGGGCATCGCCCCCGCCGGCTCCATCGACCGCGACGTGCGCTTCGTCAGCGCCAAGCTGAGCCGCGGCGGTCAGGACACACACGTGCTGCTCTTCGTCGCCGAGCCCAACTCCATCTGGGGTGCGCCGGCCGTCGTGCAACTCGTCGTCGAGCCCGCAGCGATGGAGGGCGGCAAGGTGCTCGTCGATACCAGCGCGCTGCAAAAGGCGCTGGGTGCCGAAGGCAAGGTGCTGCTCTACGGCATCTACTTCGATACCGGCAAGGCGACGCTCAAGCCCGAGTCCAAACCCCAGCTCGCCGAGATGGCCAAGCTGCTGCAGGCCCAGCCGGCGCTCAAGGTGCACATCGTGGGCCACACCGACAACCAGGGCACCATCCCCGGCAACCTGACGCTGTCGCAGCAGCGCGCCGAGGCGGTGGTGGCGGCACTGGTGCAGGAGCACCATGTCGACGCCAAGCGCCTCTCGGCCCGGGGCCTTGCCAGCTTCGCGCCGGTGGCCAGCAATTCGGCCGAGGCCGGCCGTGCAAAGAACCGGCGCGTGGAGCTGGTGGAGCAATAGCAGGAGTGCCAGGAGTCATGGCCCGTCGTGGCGGCGGGCCATGGCCCGTTCAGGCGATGCCGGCGCGTGTGGGGCTGCCTAGAGTGAGTCATTGCTGATTCACTCGATCAACCGCCATGCAACGCCCTCTTCCGCTTCTGCCTATCGCCGCCCTCCTCGTCGTGGCCCTCGCCATGGCTGCCGCCCAGGCTCAGCCGAGCACCACGCCGTCGCAGTTGCTGCAAGCTCTGCCCGAAGCCCCCACGACGCCCGAGCAGGCCGCGCAGTGGCTGGATCGCCAGGGCCAGGTCATCCACCCCGGCCAGCTGGCCTTGCAGCAGGCGATTGCCGCGCACAAGAGTGCCGCCGAGCGCGTCCTCAGCAGCGACGCTGCCGCGGCGCGCATCCAGGCCGGCTACCAGGTCGAGTCGCTGGCCAAGGGCATGGGCGACGTTGGCATCGACATGCAGCGCATGCAGTCCGACCCGGCCTACGCGGCCCAGGTGCAGCAGCGCCTGCAGCGCATGACGCCGGCCGAGCAGATGGCGTTCGCCCAGCGCATGTCGGCCCCCATGCAGCAGGACCGTCGCATTACCAACGAGGCCAGGTCCATGGCCGAGGACAGCCCCGCCGCCACGGCTGCCTTCGAGGCTGGCCAGACGTTCGCGCAGGCGCAGGCCTTCAACGCACGCCGTGCCCGCGAGATCAAGCTGTGGCAGGAGACAGAGGCCGCCGTCGCGCAGGTGAACGCGAAGAAGCTCAACGCCGGCGTCCCCAAGCCCGCGATGGAATACGACAACATCGGCTGTCTGGCCGCCTGCCAGGCACAGTGGGAAACCTATGCGGCGCGCATGCTGCCGCTGATGGTGGCGCGCGAGACCGAGGTGCTGAAGCTACGCGCGGCCGCCGTGCAGAAGCAGCGGGCCTGGGTCGCCAGCGACATCAAGCCTGTGGACGGCCACATGGCGGCCACCGCCTTCGGCGAGAAGTCCACCAGCCGCGTGCACCGCGAGCAGATCGTGGCCTACGACATCAGCGCCGTGGGCGAGGTTCAGGCCGTATCCGAGCGGCTGCTGGAGGCCGTGCGCCGCGCGGCAGTCGTCGTGCGCTGCGGCAAGCAGGCCGTACTGGTGCCCGGCGCCGTCTGCGGCGGCTGAGCCTGTCTACCAGCGGCAGCAACGGTAGGCCAGCCCCAGCCCGGCAGAGAACGAGCTGCGCTGCAATGTCAGTGGGCTTGCCGCGGCATCGCCGACGAGGCGCGAGCCGCTGACGTTGCCGAACAGGATCCAGCGCGGCGTGAGCGCCGTCGTGAAGCCCACGCCGGCGTAGGCGTCGCGCGCCCCGCCACCTGGCGCGAAGGCCGGCAACCCCGAGGGGGTGGCCTGCTCGGGCGTGACGCCGAAATAGGTACGCATGTTCTGGCCGTTGGCCAAGGCCATGCCGACACCGACTGAGCCCTCGGTGTGTTCGCCAAGGCGCAAGTGGTAGCCGAGGTCGAGACTACCGACGGTGCCGCCATGCCGGCCAAGCAAGTCCTGAGACACGTTGCCGCCCAGGTCCCAGTGCTCATCGAACTTCCAGGACGCGAACACGCGGCCGCGCAGCGTGCGCTTGATATCAGGCAGTCCTTGCAGGTGGGGTGAATCTCCCGACTGCCGGCCGCTGTCGAAACGCAGCGCAGCGCCGAAGCGCAGTCGCTCGCCGCTGATCAGCAAGGCGCTGGCGCCCGGGCCTTGCGGGTCTGACGCGAAGTTCATCGCGGCGCCGGCACGCGAGGTGCTGATGCGAAAGCGCCCCCACTCATAGGCCCACAGCGGGCGCAGCTTGAGCACGCGCCGGTCGGAGCCCTCGTACTCGGGCTGGGACAACGCCATCGCACCGATGAGGTAATTGCTGGCCGCGGTCGTTCTGGGGGCTTCGTCATCGGCCCGGCTGTAAGCCATGGGCAACAACAGCAGGGCGCCAAGGGCCTGCATGAGGGGACGCAACATCATGCCGACATCGTCGCGGCACGAGGCTTAAGTCCGACTTAAGAATCCTTGCCCGACCATGACGCGCTGCAACCTAAGATGGGCCCACCGAGGCACCGACGAACACGATGCGCCTGCTACTGGTCGAGGACGACGCGATGGTCGGCAAGGCCCTGCAGCAAGGCCTTGTCCAGGCCGGCTTCAGCGTCGATTGGGTGCGCGACGGCCGCAAGGCCGAAGCCACGCTGGCTCACGGCGTGCATGACCTGACCATCCTGGACCTCGGCCTGCCCGAAGTCGACGGCATGGCGCTGCTGAAATCGCTGCGCGCCCGTGGTGACGCCATGCCCGTGCTGATCGCATCAGCCCGGGACACGGTGCGCGACCGCATCGCGGGGCTGGAGGCCGGCGCGGACGACTACGTGCTCAAGCCCTTCGACCTGGACGAACTGATTGCCCGCGTGCGCGCCCTGCTGCGCCGGCACGCCGGCAGCGGTTCGCCGCTGCTGCGCTGCGGCGCACTGACGCTGGACCCAGCCCGGCGCGTCGTGACGCTGGACGGCGAGCCGGTCGAGCTGTCGCCGCGCGAGTTCGCCTTGCTGGAGGCCTTGATGCAGCGCCCCGGCACCGTGCTTTCGCGCGAGAAGCTGGAGGAGTCGATCTACGGCTGGGGCGAGGAGGTGGCCAGCAACGCGATCGAGGTGCACCTGCACCATCTGCGGCGCAAGCTCGGCGCCCAGCGCATACGCAATGTGCGCGGTGTTGGCTACCGCGTGGCTGAAACGTGAGCCCCTCGCCTGCCCTTGCCCCGCTGAATGCGGGCCAGCCCAGTCGGTCCCCCGAGGGGACGGCGATGCTTGCCGGGTCGACCGGCAAGTACATCGCCCACCGGGCCGGCTTGGGGCGGCCCTGCGCTTGGCCCGAAGACTCCTTCATGGGGAGCGCGTGCCGCGCAATCGAAATGGGCAACTGATGCGTTCACTGGAACGCGACCTGCTGCGCTGGATCGTCGGCACGCTGGCGTTGGGCACCGTGGTGGTGACCCTTGTGGCCTACTGGGTCACGCACGCGGAGATGCAGGAGGTGTTCGACACCGAGCTCAAGAGCATCGCCGAGGGTGTGGCGCGCATGCACCATGCCAACCGCGACTGGAACGGCGGTGCCGAGCTGCCCGAAAGGCACGACGAAGTCGACGACGTCGAGATCGTCACGGTCAGCTGGACGGCCGACGGCAGGCGCCTGTACACGTCGGACCCGCGCGTCGCCCTGCCCTTCACGCCTGTGGAAGGCCACAGCGAGCCGGTTGTGGACGGTGAGCACTGGATCGTCCACACCGTCGTGCGCCACGGCTACGTCGCCCAGGCCGCGCAACGCCAATGGCAGCGCCAGCAGATGGCCGGCGAATCGGCTGCGCAGATCTCGTCGGTCCTGGTGGGCCTGGTCGCCGGCGTGGGCGCGCTGCTGGTCTACAGCCTGCGCCGAGGTCTAGCGCCGCTCGACGCCGCGGCACGCGACATCGCGACGCGCAGCGCCGGCGCGCTGGAGCCCATCCAAGCCGACAGCGCACCGCAGGAACTCAGACCCGTGATCGATTCCACCAACGCGCTGCTCAGGCGCCTGGCCGATGCCTTCTCCGCGCAGCGCCGCTTCATCGCCGACGCTGCACATGAACTGCGCACGCCCATCGCCGCGCTGCGGCTGCAACTGCAACTGCTGCAGCGCAGCCCGGACGAGGCCTCACGCCAGGGGGCATTGGCGGAGTTGCAGGCCGGCATCGACCGGTCCCAGCACCTCATAGAGCAGCTGTTGCAGGTGGCGCGCAGCGAGCCCGACGTCGAGGCCATGCGGCGCGAAGCTGTCGACCTCGGCGCACTGGCGCGCAACGTCGTCGGTAGCTTCGCGGCCAAGGCCGAGGCGCGCGGCGTGGACCTCGGCGCCCGCGCGGCCGATGGCGTCATCGTCGAAGGCGACCCGCACCAGCTCACCGTGCTGCTGAACAACCTCGTCGACAACGCGCTGCGCCATGCGCCCGGGAGCGCCGTCGACGTCATTGTTGCGCTCGAGGCCGGCCGGCCCTTGCTGCGCGTCGTCGATGGCGGCCCTGGCGTCGCGCCAAATGAGCGGCAGCGCGTGTTCGACCGCTTCTACCGCGGCGCCGGCAACCAGGACCCCGGCGGCAGCGGCCTGGGCCTGGCCATCGTGCGCGCGGTGGCCGAGCGGCACGGCGCGCACGTCGAGCTGAGCGACGCCCCAAGCGGCCGCGGGCTGGCGGTCAGCGTGTTGTTTGGCTCAGTCGCGCCAGCGTGATGCCCTGAGCGGCCAGAAGTGCGTCCAAGCCCGAACCGCCCAGAACGCAGAACTCGGCGACGCGGGCGGCCAGGATGGTGTCACCCTGCACCTCCACGGGCAGGCTGGGGTGGCACATCAGCAGGTCGCCATCGTCCGACGCTGCCAGCCAGCCTGGCAGCAACCTGCCGAAACCGGGGCCGGACGGCGCAAAGTCGTAGACACCGAGCAAGGCGTGGTTGCGGCGGAAGAAACCCGCATGCCTGGCCTGGCGCTCCAGCTCGGCGGTACCGAGCCACTCGATCAGCCAGGGCTTGAAGCGCCAGGCCAGTCGCTGCGGCCGTCGCGTGCTGCGCAGCCACGGCCGCGCCGGGCCACGGCGCAGCAATTCGGCCAGCAAGGCCTCGCGCACCTGAGGCAGTTGGTGCACATGCTGATGCCCGTCGACAAAGTCAGGCGGGTGGCCGACATGGTCCTCGAAACGGTCCAGCTGGGCGGCGATCTCCACCGTGAGCGCGGGGGGATCGAGCCGGCGCAGCAGGCTCGCCGCGATGAGCCGGCCCAGCGGGCGCGCCGGTTCGCACAGCGGGTACTCAGTCAGGTCAAGATGCAGCCCAAGGTCCACGCCATCGAGGCGGCGCAGCTCGACCGCGCCATCGGCCCAGGCCGGCCCGCCCACCTGGCAGGCCAGCGCATGCACACGCCCCTGCGCCACGAGGGCCAGGGCTGCCGCGTTGACACCGGCATGCAGGCCAAAGTCATCGACGCAGATGCACAGGCGCCTGGTCACGGCTTGCAGGCCGTCGAGGGCTCGAAGCGCCACAGGCGCAACTCGCCCTGCGAGGCGACGACGGTCGCCTGCGCAAGCAGGGGCTGGCCGGATGCATCGGCGGCCGAGGCGACGACCCAGGTGCGCGGCGCGGCGCAAAGTGCGGCGGGCACGGCTTGCGGCTGGATGAGGCGCGCCGCGGCGACAGCCGGCACGAAGCGCCCTGCGTCAGCCAACTCCTTGCGCCAGTTGTCGCGCCGGTCGACGTCGGGGCTGGCCCAGTTGTCGACGACGAGCACCGGCTCGCTCAACCGCGCGTAAAAGGGAACGTCGTAGAAGTAGTCGCGCAGCATCAGCACCGGCTCGCCGCTACCGCGGGCCTCGCGCAAGGCGGTTGCGAGCTGCTGGTTGGAGTGGACGGGATGCACGCCCAGCGCCACCACGGTGCCCAGGCTGACAAGGCTGCCCAGCAGCGCAGCAGCCCGCCAGGCCCGCGGCCAGCGGCCCGTCGCGCGAAAGCCGTCGGCCGCCAGCCAGGCCAGCGCCGGCACGGCGGGCAGCACATAGCCGATCAGCTTGGAGCGTGGCACCGAGAAGAACACGACGATGAGCGCCGCCCACAGCGCCATCAGCACGCGCAGCTCACGCCCGTCGCCACCGGCGGGCTGGCGGCGCAGCAACTGCCTCACCCACGGTAGCCAGGGCAGGAAGAAGGCCAGCAGCAGCACGGCATAGAACCAGGCCGGCCGCACGTTGTTGAAACCGCCCGCAGCGAAGCGCTTGAAATGCTGCACGACGAAGAAATAGTCGAGAAAGCCGTCATAGCGCTGCTGCACTGCGACGAACCAGGGCACGGCGATGGCCGCCAGCAGCGCAAGGCCCGGCAGGGACAGCAGCCGCGGCAGCAGGCGCAGCCGCCGCCTGGCCGCCAGCCAGGCAAGGATGACGAGGCCTGGCAGCACGACGCCGATCAGCCCCTTGGCCAGCACGCCCAGGCCCGCCATTGCGTAGGCGCCCAGCAACGCGCGCCGGTGCGGCAGGCCGGCTTCGGCGCTCAGCGCAGCATCGGCCAGCAACGCGATCGTCGCCGTGATGCACCCGGCCACCAGCATGTCGAGGTTGGCGAACTGCCCGCCCAGATAGAACAGCGGCTGGGCCAGCAGCGCCACGAGGGCATCGCGCGCCAGCTCGCGGCTGCCCCAGCGCAACGTCAGCCCGTAGAGCGCGCCCATCGCCAGCCCAGCGCCCAGCAAAGGCGCCAGGCGGCTGGCCCAAACGCTTGGGCCGGCGACGGCCAGCGCGGCCTCGGTGATCCAGTAGAACAGCGGCGGCTTGTGGAAGAAGGGCATGCCGTTGAGCGTCGGCACGAGCCAATCGCCGCGTTGCAGCATCTCCCAGGCCACGCCGACGTAGCGGCCCTCGTCGGGCAGCATCAGCGGCCGCATCCAGGCCGTGGCGGCCAGCCAGGCGAAGGCGGCCAGCAGCCAGCCCCAATCGCTTCGCGTCATGAAGGCCGGTCTTCCAGCCCTCGGCCCCACTGGCGCCGCACCACATAAAGCGGCCGGGCCTTCACCTCCTCGAAGATGCGGCCCACGTATTCGCCCACGACACCCAGCGAGATCATCTGGATGCCGGCGAACAGCATCAGGCTGACGACGATGGTCGTCCAGCCGCCAAGCGGGTGTCCGTAGAGCAGGTAGACGACCGTCAGGTAGGCACCGTAGCCCAACGACAGCAGCGCGAGCACGAAGCCTATGCCGCCGATGGCGCGCAGCGGCCAGGTCGTGAAGGCGGTCAACCCATCCAGCGACAACTTCAGCAGCCGCAGCAGGCTGTAATGGCTGTGGCCGTTGGCGCGCGGCGCCGGGCGATAGGGCACGGCACGGGCATCGAAGCCCACCCAGGCATAGAGGCCCTTCATGAAGCGGTTGCGCTCCGGCAGGGCCAGCAGCGCATCGACGACGCGGCGGTCCAGCAGGCGGAAGTCACCGGCGCCGGCCGGCACCTCGAAACGGTCCGCCGCATTCAGCAGGCGATAGAACCAGCGGGTTCCGAAGCGCTTCAGTGCCGATTCGTCCTGGCGGTCGTCGCGCAGCGCGTAGACGACGTCGGCACCATCGCGCCACTGTTCGACGAAGCTTTCGACCAATGCCGGCGGATGCTGCAGGTCCGCGTCCATCATGACGACAACCTCGCCCTGCGCGGCCTGCAACCCTGCCGTCAGCGCCGCCTCCTTGCCGAAGTTGCGCGAAAGCTGCAGCGCGCGTACGCCCAGCATGCGCGTCCAAGCCGCCAGGCTCAGGGCCGTTGCGTCGGTGCTGCCATCGTCGACCAGGATGATTTCCCAGGCCGGCACCAGGCGCGCGAGCAGCGCCTGCAACTGCGGCAGCAGCAACTCCAGGTTGGCCACCTCGTTACGGCAGGGAATGACGCAGGACAGGCGCGGCGGTGCACGCCGGGCCGGAGCCTGACCGGCCCCGGAAGAGGCCGGTGAAGCGAAGGGTGTTCCAACGGTGTTGACGAGAGGTCGCGCGCCCATGACGACGAGGAGGTACAGCTTTCCTGGCCGGCATGTTGGGCGCCCAAAGTTAACGCCGGCTTAAGGTCGGGTGCTTCTCTGGGCCATTCGGCCACCCAGACACCGCGGCGTCATGCTGGCGCAAGGCAAGAGACAGCCGGGGCCCGAATTCACCGCGGCGACGCTCCAATGGGCACATTCGGCAATTGGCCGCCCTTGGCCAAGCGCGGCGCGCATCCAAAAAAAGCCCGACGGTGAACGCACACCGTCGGGCTCAAAGCCCTGGTGTGCTTGAGACACCCTGGCAACTGCAATGACGCAAGAGGCCACATGGCCCCGTGCGGTGAAAACTCAGGCGAAGGCTTCTTCCTCGGCGGGCTGCTCCACCTCGTCGGGCGCCATCTGTGCCCAGGCGGCCTCAAGCGCGGCATCGAACTCCTCGATGCGCGAGCGGCTGTACAGCGGGTCGGCCTGGATGCGCCGGCGCGCGGCGCGGATCTCGTGCCGGAACTGCGGCGAGCGGGACTCGAACATCTCCAGATAGCCCCAGTGCCGCTCGGGCAGCACACGCCACCATTGCACGATGCTGTCGGGATCACTCAGGTTCAGCTGCATGTTCACTCCTCGCCCGGCTTTAGGGATCAGCAGCGGGCATGAGCCATGATACTGTGTATTCATACAGTATTTCAACAGCCAACCAGCAACCTAGGGATAGAACCTAGAGGCATGGTCGCCGCCGCCATTGGCATGCAGCGCGTGTTACAGGTTCGGGACAATCCGCGCAGGCGTTTTCGCCTCCTGCTTTTCCTCCCTGAAGCAGGCCGCTCCCTCTGAATGACAGCGGTTTTGTCGCCCCGCGGCCGCTGGCCCGGGGCGCTCTTTTTGGCCCGGCTGTTAAACTGACGGCGTCATTGGGGAGTAGCCGCGCCGATGCTCCATCGGCGGCTCGCGTCAACACACTTGGCCTCGCAGCGGGCCATGGCGCGCGCGGTGTACGACTTGGCAAGACCTTTGACCATGCAGCCTCCGGTTCGGCCGGGGAGGCGCATGGTCAACCGTCTTCCTCCGGCCGCGAACTCTCATTCAGCATGCAAGCACTCCTGATGTCCACCGGCGTGGTGGCCCTGGCCGAGATCGGCGACAAGACCCAGCTCCTGGCCTTCGTGCTGGCCGCGCGATTCAAGCGGCCCGTTCCCATCATCCTGGGCATATTCGCGGCCACCCTCGTCAACCACGGCGCCGCAGGTGCCCTTGGCGCCTGGATCACGACGGCGCTCAACCCCGAGGTCCTGCGCTGGATGCTGGGCCTGTCCTTCATCGCCATGGCGGCGTGGACGCTGATGCCGGACAAGCTGGACGACGACGAGACCCGCGTGACCGGCCACTGGGGCGTGTTCGGCACAACGGCCATCGCCTTCTTCCTCGCCGAGATGGGCGACAAGACGCAGATCGCCACCGTCGCCATGGCCGCCCACTACCCCAACCCGCTGCTGGTCGTGGCCGGCACCACGCTGGGCATGCTGATCGCCGACGTGCCCGCGGTCTTCGTGGGTGACCGCTTCGCGAAGAAGATCCCCATGCGACTCGTCCACGGCATCGCCGCGGCGCTGTTCGCGGTGATGGGTGTGCTGACGCTGCTGCGCGTGGACAGCTGGGTGGCCTGACGCCCGGGTCAGCCCACCGGGGCCATGACCTGGAACAGGTAGGCCATGCCGGTGGCGGCGACCGCGAATGCGATGGCGCCAGCGCCGCAGATGAAAGCCACGGACAGCGCGTCCAGCATCGGCCTGGCGCGGCTGGTGCCGCTGCGTTCGAATGCAGCCGAGGCCCTGCGCACGGCCAACACGCCGGGCAGCGGCAGGGCGACCGCCGCGATACAGGCCAACCACGGCGCCAGCCCCAGCAGTACTGCCACGAACAGCACCAACGGGCCCAGCGGGAAGAGGTAGATCAGTGGGACGGCCTGGGTTGACACCTGCAACTCCGTGAAAAGCCCTCGCTGACGCCGCAGCGCGTTGGCCGAACGCACGGACATGACCGCAATAGCCAGGGCAACCAGAAGATCGATCATCGACGAACTCCAAGGGCCGCCATGTTGCCTGCCCGGATGCACGGAGAGACACCGTGGAAACCTGCGCCAGGCAATCCCCAACATCGCAAAAACCGGCTCAGGGTTTTCCGGAGAGCTTCAACAAGTAAAGCTCGTGGATGGAATCAGCCGCCGCACCTAGAGTGCCTCTCGACCTTGACCGCTAAGGCACGAAAGGGCTGACCGTGGACAACTCGCAGACGCAGTGCACACCGCCAAGCCAGCCGGCCCTATCGACCTTGTCGCTGCTGGACGAACTGACGCGCCTCGCACCAGCGCTGGACGGCTTTCCGGTGGACGCGTTGCTGGACGTCTACGTCACGGCCGAACAGCAATCCCGCGCCAACGCCTACCGCCTCGTGGACCTCTGCCTGGAGAACTGGATCGCCTCGCTGGAAGGCAGCATTGGCTCCTATCCCCATGTGCCCGACGACGCGCTCGCCCGCGTGCAGGCCCGCCAGCGCGGCGCGCGCGACGCGCTGTCTTCGCTCAAGTCCGCCCTCGCCCAGATGGATGTTGTCCCTGGCAACCGTGGGCAACTCTGTTGATAACCCCTGGGGGCTGCGCCTAAGTCCTTGTCGCCGTTGACCGCGCCTGTCGCTGCCTCGAAATAAGGCAGTTTTGTGTCAGCCGATGCTGACCGTCTGCCCCACCAGGTCGAGGGTCAGCTTGTCGAAGGATGCGCCCGTCTTGTCCAGGGCGTTGAAGGACAGCTTGCCGTCCCTGCAACTGGCCCGCACAAAACCCAGCGTGGCATCGACGAGGTTGCGGTCGACCCCGGGCTTGCCGGTGACACCGGCCGCCTGGTTCTTGCTGCTGTTGATCCGGTAGCCGCCGTTTCCGGTCACGATGTAGGGGATCTGCTGCGTACCCACCGTGCGCACGAAGCGCTGGTACAGGTGGGCATGGCCCACGACGACGGCATCCGGCCACAGGCCCACCTGGGTGCACGCCGCGTCCAGCCCCTTGCTCATCGCATCGGGGCTCGCGGCATAGAACTGCGGCAGGTGGTGTACCGCCAGGATGATCGCCCGCTTGTCGCCCTGGTCGCGCAACTGCTTGAGCCGCGTCAGCTCGGCAAGGAAGTGCGTGAGCTGCTGCTTGCTCATGTAGCGCTTGCTCTCCGCGGCGTTGGAGAACAGCCCGACGATGCTGACGTGCGGTGCATCCAGCGTGAAGTAGGTGCCGGGCTGAGTCATCGTCGTGCGGGCCACGCCGCCCAGCAGGCTGTTCTGCGCGGGCTTGTCGGCGCAGAAGATCTCGATGAAGGCTTGCAGCGGCTGGTGCTGGTCGTCGTAGATGGCGGCGTCGTGGTTGCCGGGCACCGCGAAGATGGGTGCCGGATAGTCCTTGAAGGGGATGCCGAACTGGCAGGGCACGTAGTCCGCCTCGCCGAAGAAATACACCACGTCGCCGACGTGAAAGCAGAAGGCCGGCGGCTGGGTCTTGGCCAGCTCGGTCATCTGCTTGGCCACCGACTCCTCGCCGTTGTACATGGCCAGCGTCACGGCGCCCGAGTCGCCGATGAAGTCGAAATCGATGCCACCGGCCAGCGTGTCGACGAAGGTCTTGCCGCGCACGCTCTCCAGCGTCATGACCAGCGAATCGACGCCACCACGGAGGTACTCCGGCGCCTGCTGCTTGCCCTGGGCATAGGCTTGCGCGACCGGGTTGTCGAGCACTGCGGCATCGTTGTCGGCCTTGAACGGGTCGTTGGCCACAGAGCCCGGTGGCTCCTGGAAGATGAAGCCCCCGGCTGCCTGCGCCGGGTTCGACGTTGCACGCTCCACCTCGGCTTGCGCATCGGCGGCGGCCTCTTGGGCTTGCGCCTGGTGGTAGGCCGCGAGCACCGGCGCGGCAGCAGCGGCGGCAGCGTCGATGGAGGGGATGCCGCTGTCTGTGGGCTCGCCATGGGCGTCGGTCTTCAGCGACTGGTTGGCGTACTTCAGGAACAGTGCCATGACGCTGCTCCCCTGCAGCACGAACAGCGCGCCGTCCTGGTTGGGCCCGTTCTCGTCGTGGTAGCCCTGGTTCTGTATCCAGGTGCGCGTGCCCTGGTTCATGTGCACATTGGTCACGCCCGCAAAGCCCGTACTGGGCGCGGCACCGGTCTTGGCATCGACGGGCGTGCCCGTGCCGCAGATGACGACCTTGGCGCCGCGGCGCACGAGCTTGGCGAATGTGGCCGCGACCGGGTCGGTCGCGGCCGCGGACGTCGCCTTGAAGCCGGCCAGCGGCACGATACCGGAGCGCACATAGTCCAGCCCCGGCACCCGCCCTCCGGCCCGGCTGTCGTCCGCGGTCAGGAAATGCGCCGGCGCACGCGCGCTGCCAAAGGCACTCAGCAGACGCTTGCCCACGCCCTGGGCCGCGGCGTTGCCCGTGGCGAGATCACACCACTGCGCCTCGATGCCCACGCCGTCGTCCGCAAGCTGGATGGCCACGCGGTAGGCGATATGGCTGTCGCCCTGGGGCTGCACGATCAGCAGCCAGTGTGGCTCGGCGGCACGAGGTGCACGCACGAAAGTGACGGTGCCATACAAGATCCCATATCCAGGCAGCGACATGACCCTCTCCCAGGGGTTGCAATGCAAAGTCGCGCAGCCTACGGGGAGACGGGCGGGGCCTCATCCCTAACCTTGTTGATGAGGATCAGGGCACCGTTCACACGGCAGCAACGCGCCAGGCATCAACGCAGCCGCACGAGAGTGCCCTGCAGCGGCGCATGCGCGCGATGGATGCCCGGCGCAGCCTGGCGTCGCAGCAACAGGGCGAGGCGATCGGCGATGTGGGGGAGGAAAGAAGCGAGGTGCAGAAACAGCATGAGGCTCTCCTGGGGCGTGGCGCCGCAGGCCGCCTCGGTCGCTACCAGGCGGCTGTGTCGCGGCGCTCCGCCCGATGGGGTGGAACGGAAATGAGGAGGCAGGGTTCAGGCGCACTCAGGCGCCAACTGGGGGCGGGGTCCATGGCAGCTCCTGGTGGGTTGATGGATTCAGCCGGGGCGGCGCTGCAGTGCGCAGCGCAGGCGCAACGTGGGCCAGGGCGTCAGGCGGTCGAGGGCCGCAACGATGTCGGTCAGCTCGCGCGGCTCGGGCGCGCGCGGTTCGGCCTGACGCTTGGGTTGCGGCGTCGGCACGGGGCGGGTCTTGTCGTTTTGCATCACGGTCCTCCTCGGGGCGGAAGCCATGCGCGAACGGGCGCATCACGCTCTTTGAAGAGCGGTCACCATCAAGAGCGGTGGAATGGGCTGCAGGCACCTGGCCTGCAGCCCGGAGCGGGCGTCAGAGGTCCAGGCAGTCCGCGGCCATCACGGCTCGCGCTGATGTACTGCGATGACTGGCACTGTCCACGCACGGGGCTCCGTTGTTGCGATGCCGCAATTGTTGTGGGGCGGTCTTTGCCGGGTCAACCCTGCATGCAGGTGGCGGTCGACTTGAGCGGCAAGCTGTCACGAAAAGCCGACACTAGGCGCCCATGAGACAGCTCGCCCTCGTTCTCCTGTTGGCCCTCCTCGCTGCCTGCTCCGCCATGCCCGCTCCCACGCCTCAAGCCATCACTGACCTCGCGCCCACCGGCCGGCTGCGCGCCGTCATCAACCTGGGCAATCCCATCCTCGCGAACGCGACGGCCAGTGGCGAGGCGGTGGGCGTGTCGGTTGACCTCGCGCGTGAGCTGGCGCGGCTGCTGGGCGTACAGGCCGAACTGCTGGTCGTCAAGTCGGCCGGCGAGTCCGTCGATGCGCTGGCCACCGGCAAGGTGGACGTAGGCTTCTTCGCCATCGACCCCGCGCGCGCTGCGACGACGGCCTACTCCGCCGCCTATGTGCAGATCGAAGGCGCCTATCTCGTGCGCGCCGATTCACCTCTACGCGCCAACGAGGAGGTGGACCGTGCCGGCACCCGCGTCGCCGTTGGCGGGCGCAGTGCCTACGACCTGTACCTGAGCCGCGAGCTGAAGGCGGCCACCATAGAGCGTGCGCCGACCTCACCGGCAGTCGTCAGCTACTTCCTCGAGCACCGCCTCGATGTTGCTGCCGGCGTGAAGCAGCAGCTCGAAGCGGATGCGAAGCTCAATCCCGGGCTGCGCCTGCTGCCCGGCCGCTTCATGGTCATCCACCAGGCCATGGGCATGCCCAAGGGCAAGGATGCCGGCGCGCGCTATCTGGCCGCCTTCGTCGAAGACGCCAAGGCCTCGGGCTTCGTCGCACAAGCGCTGGAGCGCCATGGCATCACCGGAGCCGCCGTTGCGCCGCCGGCGGCAACATCGCCTTGACGGGTGCCTCGTAAACTCGAGCCGTGTCCTCCGCCTCTCTCACCTTTCGCACCGCAAGCCTTGCGCTGTTGCTTGCCGCCGCCCAACCCGCGCTGGCGGACCGTGACGCGCTCTGGAAGATCGTCGATGGCGGCTGTGTGCCCGGCGCCGCGGCCGGCCAGATGCCACCGCCCTGCACGCGCCTGGAAATGCCGGCCGACCCCAGCCAGGGCTGGGCGGTCATCAAGGACCGCCGCGGCGTGCTGCAATACCTGCTGCTGCCCACGGCCCGCATCGCCGGCGTCGAAAGCCCTGAGCTGCTCAAGGACGAGACGCCCAATTTCTTCGCCCAGGCCTGGCGCTCGCGCGACCTGCTCGACAAGCTCAACGGCCGCCCGCTGCCGCGCGATGCCGTGTCGCTGACCGTCAACGCCGTGGGCCGGCGCAGCCAGGACCAGCTCCACATCCACATCTCCTGCACCCGGCCAGAGCTGCGAGCGCGCCTGCTGGCCGCGCAGGACAGCATTGCGCCGGAGTGGTCGCCCTTGCCCGGCGGCTGGCTGCGCCATACCTGGTTCGTGCGCCGCATCGACGCCAAGGCGCTGGACCGCATCAACCCCGTCACCGACATCGCCGCCCACGTGCCCGGCGCGGCGAACGATATGGGCGCGATGGGCGTGGGCGTCGTGGCGCTGACTTTCCGCGACGGCACCGAGGGCTTCGTGCTGATCGCCACGCCGCGCGACGGCAGCGATGCTGCTGCCGGCTCCGCTGAGTACGACATCCAGGACCACGACTGCGCCCTCGTCCGCGCAGCGTCCTGAGCCGGTCTTTCCAGGATTGCTCTAGGGGTTCACACGGGCGCGCCAAAGATTCGCCGTCGTTAATATAAACATTCACTGATGTTTAGAAGGCGGCAGCATCGGACCGCCCGACTCCCGTGGAGGCGACTTGAGCAAGACCCCCGATGTCCCCTTCCCGTCTGGCCGCCTGCGCAAGGCGCCCGAGGGCTTCCTGAGCCCAGAGGGCATACGCACCGTGTTCGCCGAGGCCAAGCAGGATCGGCGCGACTTTGTGCGCCAGGCCTTCGCCGCTGCGCTGACGGGCACCGTCGCCGGCACCGCAGCCGCCCAGGCCAATGCTGACGGCGATCCCAACATCCTGACCCTGCCCGAGCACAGCAAGGGCCTGGGCCAGCCCGTCGCCAGCGACGGCTACGGCAAGCCCTCCCGGTACGAGGCCAACGTGCAGCGGCGGCAAAGCCCCGGCCTCACGCAGACGACCCAGGCCTCGGTCTCCTTCGCGCCGCTGCAGTCGTTGTTCGGCATCGTCACGCCCAGCGGCCTGCACTTCGAGCGCCATCACCAGGGCTGGTGGGACATCGACCCGTCCAAGCACCGCCTGATGGTGAACGGCAGCGACGACAAGCTGCTCAAGCGCGCCATGTTGTTCACGATGGACGAGTTGATGCGCCTGCCCAGCGTCAGCCGCTTCCACTTCATCGAGTGCGGCGCCAACACCGGCATGGAATGGGGCAACGTCGCCGTGCCCACCTGCCAGTACACCCACGGCATGTTGAGCTGCAGCGAGTTCACCGGCGTGCCGCTGCGCATCCTGTTCGACATGTGCGGCGTGGACTACAAGCGTGCCCGCTACGTGCTGGCCGAGGGCGCCGATGGCTCCAGCATGACGCGCACCGTGCCGATGGAGCTGGTGGAGAGCGGCGAAGTGCTCGTCGCCTACGGCCAGAACGGCGAGATGCTGCGCCCCGAGCAAGGCTACCCGCTGCGCCTGGTGGTGCCCGGCGTGCAGGGCGTGAGCTGGGTCAAGTACTTGCGCCGCCTGGAAGTGGGCGACCAGCCCTACGGCACCAAGGACGAGACCATCCACTACATCGACCTGATGCCCGGCGGCCTGCACCGCCAGTACACCAGCACGCAGGAATGCAAGAGCGTGGTCACGACGCCCTCGGGCGGCCAGATCCTGCTCGACAAAGGCTACTACCAGATCAGCGGCCTGGCCTGGTCGGGCCGCGGGCGCGTGAAGCAAGTGGACGTGACGACCGACGGCGGCCGCAACTGGCGCACGGCGCGCCTGCAAGACCCCGTCATGAGCAAGTGCCTGACCCGCTTCACGCTGGACTGGCAGTGGGACGGCAAGCCGGCCATCCTGCAAAGCCGCGCGATGGACGAGACCGGCTATGTGCAGCCCAGCACTCGCCAGTTGCGCGCCGTGCGCGGCACGCGGTCGATCTATCACAACAACGCCATCCAGTCCTGGCTGGTGGAGGAAAGTGGCGAGGTGCGCAATGTGCAGCTCTCGTAGGCTTTTCGCCGCGCTGCTGGGTTGTGTCGCGCTGGGGGCTTCGGCCCAGAACTATCCAGGCATCGGCCGCCCTGCGACCAAAGCCGAAGTCGCTGCCTGGGACATCGACGTGCGGCCCGACTTCAAGGGTCTGCCCAAGGGATCGGGCTCGGTAAGCCAGGGCCAGGAGATCTGGGAGGCCAAGTGCGCCTCCTGCCATGGCGTCTTCGGCGAGAGCAATGAGGTTTTCGCACCGCTGGTGGGTGGCACAACGGCCGAGGACATCAAGACGGGTCGCGTCGCGCGGCTGAACGACCCCACCTTCCCCGGCCGCACGACGCTGATGAAGGTCTCCACCGTTTCCACGCTGTGGGACTACATCAGCCGAGCCATGCCCTGGAACGCGCCCAAGTCGCTCAAGCCCGACGAGGTCTACGCCGTCACGGCCTACCTGCTGAACCTGGGGCGCATCGTGCCCGACGGCTTCACGCTCAGCGACGCCAACATCGCCGACGTGCAAAAGCGCCTCCCCAACCGCAACGGCATGACGACGGCGCACGCGATGTGGCCCGGCAAGGGTCTCAAGGCCGGCGCGGTGGACGTCAAGGCCACGGCATGCATGCACGACTGCGACACCGAGCCCAAAGTCGCGTCGCTGCTGCCCGACTTCGCTCGCAACAACAACGGCAACCTTGCCGAGCAGCAACGCCTCATCGGCCCGCAGCGCGGCGTGGACACCACCCGCCCGCCCGGCGCGCGACGCGACGGCCCCCTCGCCGTGGCGGCGGCACCCACTGCCCCCAGCCCAGCCACTGCAGCCCTCACGCTGCTGAAGAAGCACTCCTGCACCGCCTGCCACGGCATGGAGCAAAAACTCGTGGGCCCCGGCTTCAAGCAAGTCGCCGCGAAGTACGCTGCGCGCAATGACGCCGAGGCCTACCTCGCTGCCAAGATCAAGAGTGGCGGCCAGGGCGTTTGGGGGCCCATCCCCATGCCCGCCCAGGCCTTGTCCGACACTGAGTTGAAGACCCTCGCTGCCTGGCTTGCCGCCGGCGCGGCCAGCCGTTGAGGAATGCACCAATGCGCGCCACTGCGCACACCCCTAACGTGGAAGACATCAAGGAGACCACCATGCTGACCCGTCGAACCGCCCTCACCCGCTCCGCGCAGGTCGCCCTGATGCTGGGCGGCCTGGGCCTGTTGCCCCGCACCGCGCTGGCCGCCTACCCGGCCGCTGCTTTCGAGGCCAAGAACGTCGCCGACCTGATGAAGGCCCTGGGCGCCGGCGCCCCCGTCGAGAGCAAGGACGTCACCGTCACCGCGCCCGACATTGCCGAGAACGGCGCCGTCGTGCCCGTGGGCGCTGCCACCGCGCTGCCTGGCGCCAAGCGCTTGCTCATCCTTGTGGAGAAGAACCCCAGCGTGCTGTCCGCCGCCTTCGACGTGAGCGAGTTCGTCGAGCCCAGCTTCACGACGCGCGTGAAGATGGGCCAGTCGTCCAACGTCATTGCCGTGGCCTTGATGAGCGACGGCAAGGTGCTGTACGCACAAAAGGAAGTCAAGGTCACCCTCGGCGGCTGCGGCGGCTGAACGAAGAATCAAGGAGACACACCATGCCAGATCCCATGCGCATCCGGGCCCAGGCGGCCGGCGACAAGACCACCGTTCGCGTGCTGATGAGCCACGAGATGGAGACCGGCCTTCGCAAGGACGCCGCCGGCAAGACCATCCCCGCCTGGTTCATCCAGGAAGTGACGGCCCAACTCAACGGCAAGCCCGTCTTCGCCGCCGAGTGGGGCCCGTCGGTGTCCAAGAACCCCTTCCTGCAGTTCGTCGTGAAGGGGGCCAAGGCCGGCGACAAGATCGCCATCACCTGGCGCGACAACAAGGGCGAGACCCGCACCGACGAAGCCACGGTTTCCTGAACACTCCACCGGAGGGGACATGCGCACAAGACTGATCGCCGCCACCGCCGCGGCTTTCGCCGCCGTGGCCACGTTGCCGCTGATGGCCCAGCAGCCCAAGACCGCGGCCGACGGCATTGCCGAATACCGCAAGATGCTGGAGGACGGCAACCCGGCCGAGCTCTTCGAGGCCAAGGGCGAGGAGCTGTGGAAGACGGCCCGCGGCCCGAAGAACGCCACGCTTGAGGCGTGCGACCTTGGCCTGGGCCCGGGCGTCGTCAAGGGTGCCTGGGTGCAGTTGCCGCGCTACTTTGCCGACACGAAGAAGGTGCAGGACCTGGAATCTCGCTTGCTGACCTGCATGCAGACGCTACAGGGCTTCGATGCCGCCGAGATCGCCAACACGCCCTTCGACAGGGGCGAGCAGGCCTCGGTCACGGCCCTGGCGGCCTGGATCTCGTCCAGTTCGCGCGGCATGAAGATGGCGCTGCCGCAAAAGCACGCCGAGGAAAAGCGCTTCTACGAACTCGGCAAGCGCGCCTTCTTCTTTCGCGGCGGGCCGATGGACTTTTCCTGCGCGAGTTGCCACGGCGAGGACGGCAAGCGCATTCGCATGCAGGACCTGCCCAACCTGACCAAGAACCCCGGTGACGGCGTCGGCTTCGCGGCCTGGCCGGCCTACCGCGTCTCCAGCGGCGAGATGTGGAGCATGCAGCGGCGGCTCAACGACTGCTTCCGCCAGCAGCGCTTCCCCTACCCCGGCTTCGGCTCCGACGTGACGGTGGCTCTCGCCGTCTACATGGGCGTCAACGCCAAGGGCGCCGAGTCCATCGCCCCTGCCTTGAAGCGCTGAGGAGAACGACATGAAGATCCGACACCTCACCGCCCTCGCACTGCTTTGCGTTGGGACCGCTCACGCGCAAAGTGCCAAGCAACTTGACCAGCAGGCCGACGCGATGATGAAGGCCTCCTTCCGCGAGCAAGGCATCGCCAAGATGGATCGCGTGGAGCAGGACGCGGCGCAGAAGGCCTGCTCCGCGGCCAAGCCGCCGCCGGCCACCGTCGCGAAGAAGATCGAGGCCCAGCAGCTCGCCGCGATCAAATGGCCCAGCGACGGCCAGTTCATCGGCGACTGGAAGGAAGGCGAAAAACTCGCCCAGAATGGCCGCGGCATGACCTGGACGGACGCCAGCGCCACCCCCGGGAAAAACGGGGCCATGTGCTACAACTGCCACCAGATCGACAAGAAGGAAATCTCCTTCGGCTCCATCGGCCCCAGCCTCTGGAACTACGGCAAGCTGCGCGGCGTGACTGACCCAGCGGACCCGGCCCAGGCAGCCATCGTCAAGTACACCTGGGGCAAGCTGTGGAACAGCAAGGCCTATGCGGCCTGCTCTGAGATGCCCCGCTTCGGGCATGCCGAGCTGCTGACCGAGGCGCAGATCCGCGACCTGATGGCGCTGCTGCTGGACCCGAAGTCACCAGTCAACCAATAACGATGTCGCTCTCCAAGCGCGAGTTCCTGCAGGTCCTGTCCTGCGCCGCTGCGGCCGGCCTGCCGCTGGGCCGGCATGCCGAGGCGGCGACGGCCCAGGCCGAAGAGAAGCTCTACGAGCTGCCACCCTTTGGCAATGTGTCGCTGCTGCACATGACGGACTGCCATGCGCAGTTGAACCCCATCCACTTCCGCGAGCCCAGCGTCAACCTCGGCGTGAGCGGCATGCAGGGGCAACTGCCCCACCTCGTCGGCGAGCACCTGCTCAAGGCCACGGGCCTGCGGCCGGGCACGGCGCAGGCCCATGCCTTCACGTCGCTGAGCTTCGAGACCGCCGCGCGCCGCTATGGCCGCGTGGGCGGCTTCGCGCACCTCGCCACGCTCGTGAAGCGCCTGCGCGCCAGTCGCCCCGGCGCGCTGCTGCTGGACGGCGGCGACACCTGGCAGGGCTCGGCCACGTCGCTGTGGACCAAGGGCCAGGACATGGTGAATGCCTGCAAGCTGCTGGGCGTGGACGTGATGACCGGTCACTGGGAGTTCACGTACGGCATGGAGCGCGTCAAGGAGATCGTCGAGAACGACTTCAAGGGTCGCGTCGACTTCGTCGCCCAGAACGTCAAGACGGCCGACTTCGGCGACCCGGTCTTCAAGCCCTATACGCTGAAGACCATCAACGGCGTGCAGGTCGCCATCGTGGGCCAGGCCTTCCCCTACACGCCCATCGCCAACCCGCGCTACTTCGTGGCCGACTGGGAGTTCGGCATCCAGGACGCCAACATGCAGAAGGTCGTCGACGAAGCTCGCGCCGCTGGCGCCCAGCTCGTCTGCCTGCTGTCGCACAACGGCATGGACGTGGACCTGAAGATGGCCACCCGCGTGCGCGGCATCGACGCCATCTTTGGCGGCCACACGCACGACGGCGTGCCCGTGGCCGTGCCGGTCAAGAATGCCGGCGGCACCACGCTCGTGACCAACGCCGGCAGCAACGGCAAGTTCCTCGGCGTCATGGACTTCGCCGTGAAGGACGGCAAGGTGGCGGACTTCCGCTACCGGCTGCTGCCCATCTTCGCCAACCAGCTGCGGGCCGACCCCGAGATGCAGGCGCTCATCGACAAGATTCGTGCGCCCCACCTCGCCAAGCTGAACGAGAAGCTCGCCGTCACCGACGGCCTGCTCTACCGCCGCGGCAACTTCAACGGCAGCTGGGACCAGCTCATCTGTGACGCGCTGAGGGACACGCAAGGGGCTGAGATCGCCTTCTCGCCGGGCTTCCGCTGGGGCACCAGTCTTTTGCCCGGTGCCCCCATCACGCGCGAGCTGCTGATGGACCAGCTGGCCATCACCTATCCCTACACCACGCTGACCGAGATGACGGGTGCCACGATCAAGACCGTGCTGGAAGACGTGGCCGACAACCTCTTCAACCCCGACCCCTACTACCAGCAGGGCGGCGACATGGTGCGCACCGGCGGCCTCACCTACACCCTGCAGCCCACCGAGGCCATGGGCCGGCGCATCACCGACATGCGGCTGAACGGCAAGCCCATCGACGCCGACAAGCGCTACAAGGTCGCCGGCTGGGCGCCGGTGGCCGAGGAGGCACGCAACGCCCCAGGTGCCAAGCCGGTGTGGGAGCATGTCGAGACTTGGCTGCGTGGCCAACATGGCCGCGTAAAGCCTCGCCACATCAACACACCCAAACTTGTCGCAGTCCAAGGCAACCCAGGCCTGACATGAAGCACACCCTCGCCGCCCTGACGCTCGTCGCCGCCACGGCCCAGGCCGGCGACGCACCGGCGGTGTTCAACGTGCCGCAACTCACGCCCGAGACGGCACTGATTGCAGCGCAAGCAGCGCTGGCGAAATGCCGCGCCGCCGGTCATCAGGTCGCGGTCGCCGTCGTGGACCGCTCGGGCACTGTGCAGGTACTGCTGCGCGACCGCTTCGCGGGCGTCCATACGGTAGACATCGCGCCACAGAAGGCCTGGACGGCGGCGAGCTTTCGCCTGCCCACGGCCACGCTGGCAGCCGAGACCCAGGCCGGCAAGCCCATGAGTGGCCTGCGCGCATCGCCGCGCATCATGGCCGTCCCCGGTGGCCAGGTCATCGAAGCTTCGGGCATGGTGGTGGGCGCCATCGGCGTGTCCGGTGCACCGGGCGGCGAGGCGGACGATGCCTGCGCACTGGCCGGCGTGAAAGCCGTGACCGACGCCATCGAGCTGGGCGGTTGACGATACTCTCCGGCACCCCAAGGAGACTTCCATGATCCAGCGTGCCCTGCTCGCCTTCCTGGCAACGATCGCCATGTTCTTCACCCCACTGGCGCAAGCCGCAGGGGACGGCGTCGTCTACCACGTCGACAACGCCGCCGCGCAAGGCCTCAAGGGCTTGCGCAACATCCGCAATCATCTGGACGTGGACCCGGCCGCCCAGATCGTCGTCGTCACGCACGCCGACGGCGTAGACCTGCTGATGGAAGGCGCCAAGGCGGGCGACGGCACCGAGTTCGCGCCGCTGGTGGCAGCGCTGAAGAACCGTGGCGTGCGCTTCGAGGTGTGCGAGATCACGCTGAAGAACCGCAACCTGAAGAAGGAGCAGTTCATCCTGGACGCCGACTTCACGCCCTCCGGCGTCGTGCGCGTGGCCAAGCTGCAGAAGCAGGGCTACGCCTACATCAAGCCCTGATCACCTGCAGGGCCTCACAGCGCATTCACCTTCAGCCAGTTCAGGTTCCACTCCTTGCCGATGGATTTCAGGCGCAGGGTGTGGTTGCCGGCAGTCATGGCGAAGCTGGCGCTGGTCTTTGTTGCCCAGGTTTGCCAGCCGCCGGTGTTGGGAACCGCCATGACATCCACGGCCTTGGCGCCATCCACCCAGACTTCAAAACCCGTGCTGCCATTGGCGCTCGCCAGGCGATAGTCGATGGTGAAGTTGCCAGCGGTGGCGACGTTGATCCTGAATTCGATGTAGTCGTCCGGATCGAAGTAGCCGACGTCCTGGCCGCCGCCGGTGTCACTGCAACTCTCGATCTGGACGCCAGTCATGGCCGTGAAGGCTTCCGCTTGAAGGGTTGCCGGCACGGGCACGGACTGGATGGTCGTGCTTGCCGCGTCGCTGTAAAAACTCTCGTTGACCGCGGTGAGTGAAGTCACGACGTAGAGATAGGTGGTGCCGCTTGCCGCGGTGCTGTCCGTATAGGTGCTGGCGGTGACCTTGTCTGCGAGCCTGGCGTAAGTGCCGCCCGCCCCAGCCGCTCGATACACGCTGTAGCCCGTGACCTTGGCGTCGGCACTGGCAGTCCAGCTGAGCACATTGCTGCCGGTGCCCTCGGTCAATTTCAGGCCGGCCGGGCGCGCCGGCAGTTGGAACACCTCCGGTGCGGTGCTGCTCACCATCCATTGGGCCAGACCTGAGTGGACCTCATAGGCCTGGGTGGCATAGCCCTTGAACAGGTTTTCGATCTCGGTGACGGTGGCGGTGGCGAAATCCACCTTGCCGTTCATGTCGATCACGTCCTTGCCCTGCGTTGGCTCCTTGTCGAGCAAGTACATCTCGGCCCAGGTGTTGGCGCTGCCGTTGTCCTTGAAGACGCCGCTCAAGGTGTAGGTCTGGCCGCCCTGCAGCGTGATGGCCTGGTAGACGCCGCCATTGATTTCGCCCGTGACGCCGTCCGGGCGGGTCACGCGCAGCAGGGCACCTTCGCTGCCGGTCGGGGCCTTGCCCGCGGCTGAGTAGTTGAAGTCCAGGTTCAGCTTGCCGCTGATGGTCAGCGCGGTCCAGCCCGTGCCGGAGCCGAAACCGCCGTTGGTGACGACTTCTGCGTTGGTGGCGGTGTTGGTGATGCTGATCTTGTCGAAGGTCACATCGGGGTTGCTGCCGCTCGAGGCACCGCTCTTGATCACGAAGTAGTACGTCTTGGGACCCGTGCCGCCCACCTTGATCGCCGCCGCCTTGACCGCGCAGGCATTGGCAAAACTGGCATCCCAGCCGGCGCAGTCCCAGGTGCTGGCCTTGGCCACCATGCCCACGCCGGTGTCGAAGTTGGTGTTGACGGCGTTGGTGACCATCCCCCAGGTGCCTTTGCCGGAACCACCCGCCGGGCTGACCAGTTTGTACGCCCACGAGGTGGAAGCCCAGCCATAGCTGGCGTAGGTGTCGTAGGTTGCACGGCCGATCTGCCCGCCCAGGTCCAGGCCCGCGCCCTGCCAGGGCTGGAATTCGCCCACGAGAAGGGGGATCTTCAGGTCGCTGACCTGCTTGTTGTAGGCACAGACGCCCGTGGTGCCGCTAGTGCCGCAACGCAGCCAGTCGCGGTGGATCATGTAGGGCGAATCGCCGGGGCGGTCACCAAACAGGCCCGGGTAGGGGTGGATCTCGAAGGCGACGTTGGTGAAGCCCTTGGCGGTGGGGTTGCCGTAGCCATCGATGCTGCCGTAATGGCTGGGCAGCAGGACGATGTGCTTGTCATCGACGGCGCGGATGGTTTTGTACAAGTCTTCAACGCGCGCCACCATGGCTTCAGGGGTTGAACCCCAAGGCTCGTTGAGCGGGTCATAAGCCGCAACGACCGGCTCCTCCTTGTACCTGGTTGCGATTTGCTGCCAGAGCCACCGGGTGCGCTCCTGCGCGTCGGCGTCTGTCCAGTACTTGTTCTGGCCGGCGCAACCGGTGTGGTCGTTGGGCGTCTGGCCGCCAGCGGCACCATGCAGGTCCAGGATCACGTAGATGCCGCGTTTCTTGGCCTCGGCGATGCTCCAGTCGAGGTACTTCCAGGCGTCTGCGCGCAGGGTTTTCGGCTTCTTCTCGTCTTCGATGACGCTCCACAAGATGGGCAGGCGGACGACGTTGAAGCCAAAGGCCTGCAACTGATCCCAATCGCGGGTGGTAATCCAGCTGTCGCGGTACAGCTTGATCAGGCGCTCCTTCTCGTCGTAGCCAAAGCGCTCGGTCAGCTTGGCTTCGAGCGTGCATTGGTCGGTCACGCCGTTGCCGCCCTGGCCCATCATCCAGAATTCCTGCACCAGCCAGTTGCCCAGGTTGCTGCCTTTCAGCAGCACCTGCTTGCCGCTCGCGTCCACCCACTTGGTGCCATCTGTTTTCAGCTGCGTGAGGCTTGCACCGCTGGCTGGGGGCGTGCTCGGTGTGGGGTCCGGTGCATTGCTGCTGGAGCCACCGCTGCCGCCGCAGGCGGCCAGCAGCGCCACACCCGTCAGCCCGCCCAGCAATACGCCGCGCAGGGACTTACCCAGAGGGAAGGCGGCGCCTCCCACGAACCATCGCTTTGCCACGTCTTGTCTCCGTCTGATTTATGGAACCGGTTCCAATTCAGTATCCAAGACGGGTTCTGCGAATGTCAACGGTGCGTGGGGAGAATCCTAGGGATGCCCGAAATTTCAGCGTTTGCCGGAGCTGGAATGTGGAATCGATTCCACGGCCGGCGCCAACATGCGCCGCGAAACGTTGAAGCGGCTTGTCAGCGGGCGAGCCTTACGCCCGCCACTCCTGCCAGCGCAGGGCCAGCAGCGCACCAACCACCATCGCCGCCAGCGCGATGAAGCTGCCCAGCGACAGCGTCGACACGCCCGTGATGCCCTGGCCGATGGAGCAGCCCATCGCGACGATGCCGCCCACACCCATGAGGACGGCACCCACCAGGTGCACGCCCAGGTCATTCACGTTGGCAAACCCCTCCCAGCGAAAGCTCCGCTCGAAGGCCGACATCAACGCTGCGCCGACGACGAGGCCCGCCACGCTGACGATGCCGAGGGTCAGCGTCTTGCTCGCGTCGCTGAACATCTGCAGCCAGTCCAGCGCGTAGGCTATAGGGGCGATCGCGCTCAGCGACTCCATGCGCCGCGAGTTGGTCGCGAGGTATGCCGGCTCCAGCGTGCGCGGGTCCTCCGGCAAAAAGCCCAGGTGTCCCGACACCCACCACAGCCCAGCGATCAGCCCGCCCACGCCCAGGCCGGCGAGCCAGACTTCACCCGAACGGCCATCGCGGTCCTTGAGCACCCATGCCAGCAAAGCCACGCCCAGCACGGCCGCCACGACGACGGGGGATATGCCCAGCAGCGCCGGCAAGGCCTGCCCGCTGGGCAAATCCACGGCGACCTTCTCGAGGGTGGCCACGCGCACCACGGCCGTGATGCCTCGCAGCGTGGCCCCGGCTGCGACCGCAGCAACCACGAGCACAACGAGGGACTTCAGGTTGCCCGCGCCCAGCCTCACCAGGTTGCGACTGATGCAGCCCGAGCTCAGCACCATGCCAAAGCCGAACAGCAGCCCGCCCACGACGCTGGAGAGCCACAGCAGGCGCGGGCCGGTGTAGATGCTGCCGGCCGGGTCCACGACGCCCGTGACCGCCATGCCGTTGAACGCCAGCACGGCGACGGCGATGGCCAGCACCCACATGCGGGCGCGCCGCCAGTCGCCCATGGCGTAGACATCCGAGATCGCACCCATGGTGCAAAAACGCGTACGCTGGGCGATCGCGCCAAACAGCACCGCCAGGCCGAACGCCGCCCAGAGCACCTGGTGCATGAGGGCGGGCAGCGCGGATTCGTCCATATCGGTCAACTTGCGGCAAGTCAAAAAGGCAGCCGCATTCTCCATTCCCCCAGGGCAGACATCGGCGCCTGCTGATACAGTGATTTTCCGAAGTCAACGACCATCGCCGCGATGACCGACTCCGCCGTCCCCAACGAGGAAGATCGAGTTTTCGAGTCCGCCGCCGAACTTTTCGGCGTGCTGGCCACGCCCATCCGGCTGAAGATCATCAGCGCCGTCTGCCACGGCGAGCGCAACGTCTCCGAGCTGCTCGCGCAGATCCACACGACGCAGCCCAACATGTCCCAGCACCTGTCCACGCTCTACCGCGCGGGCATCCTGGGCAAGCGCCGCGAAGGCACGCAGATCTACTACCACCTGCAGAGCGAGAAGGTCGCCCTGCTCTGCCGCGCCGTCTGCACCCAGCTTGCGGTGGAGCTGGACGGCGACGAGGCCGTGCCGGCCGAAGAGCGCCTGCTCGTCGCTGGAATGCGCTGAAACGCCGCATGGACCGACGCCGCTGTTGTGCCGCCCTCGCTCTGGGCCTGGCCGGGCCGACCGCTTTCGCCGCCGATGCGCTGAAGAACATCCCCGCCGTCGGCACGCCGCTGCGCCTGCCTGATGTACCAATGCTGGGCGGCGGCGAGTTCCGCGCCGCCGAGGCCGAAGGCCGCGTCGTGGTTGTGTACTGGTGGGCCAGCTGGTGCCCGTTCTGCGCCCAGGTCACGCCGCATGTGCAAAAGCTCTGGCGCGCGCAGAAGGACCGGGGCCTCGTGGTGCTGGGCCTGTCCATCGACAAGGACCCGGCGGTTGCCAAGGCCTACCTCGACAAGCGCGGCTATGACTTCCCCAGCGGCTGGAACAGCCCCGCCGTCGAGGCCGTGCTACCGAAGCCGCAGGGCCTGCCCGTCACGCTGGTGCGCGGCCGCAACGGCCGTGTCGCCTGGGCCGAGGCGGGCCAGCTCTTCCCCGAGGACGTGGAGCAGCTGGCACGCTTCCTCTGACTGAAAGATCTTCATGACCGCCCATGCACCCGACATGCTGGACATGTCCACCCCCGACCTGAAGCAACAGGGCTATGCGCTGCTGAACAAGCAGCTCCAGGCCCTGCTGGAGGGCGAGCGCGACGGCATCGCCAACCTGGCACAGTTCTCGGCCCTGGTCTACCAGGCCGTACCGGGGCTGAACTGGGCGGGCTTCTATCTGCTGCGCGACAAGACGCTGGTGCTGGGCCCCTTCCAGGGCAAGGTGGCCTGTGTTCGCATCCCCGTGGGCCGCGGCGTCTGCGGCACCTGCGCCCAGACGCTGGCTGCCCAGATCGTGCCCGACGTGCACGCCTTTCCCGGCCACATCGCCTGCGACAGTGCCTCCAACTCGGAGCTGGTGCTCCCGGTGCTCGTCGGGGGCCGACTGGTGGCGGTCTTCGACCTCGACAGCCCGCATCTGGGCCGCTTCGACGAACACGACGCCGCCGGCCTGCAGGCCATGCTGGCTACTCTCGTCGCCGGCACTGACTGGCCCTGAGGGGCAAACGTAACGGTTCTATGCGGTGCAGTCGCGCACCCCGCCGGCTTGGCCTAGAGTAGGCCCTGCCACTTCAGAGGACTGCCATGCCCGCCCGCACCCCCGCCGCTGAAAGCTTGCCCATCGACATCAACGCGCTGTCCAAGCTGTGGGCGGGCGGGTCGCTGGCCTACAACCAGGGGCTGATCACGCTGCTGGATGCGCAGACAGCCTGGTGCCGCGACGCGGAGCGCTGGACGGCCAACCTGATGCAGGGCTGGCTGGGCTCAGCGGCCCAACCGCCGACCGATGCCGCCCTCGGCCTGATGGGCCCGGCCGCGTTGCAACGCTCCTGGGCCGCCTGGACCCAGGTCTGGGTCGACGCGCTGAGGCACGACGCCACCGAGCGCTAGAAGCACCGCGGCGTGGGCAGGGCCGGGCCATCGGCCCAGCCTTGCTCGCCCACCAGCGGCACGAAGTGCACCGCCGCGATGTCCTCCTGCTCGAACGACGCCTCGCCACGGCGCGTCAGCTTCACGAGGCGCTGATCCGTCAGCGGGCCGACGGGCATGACGAGGCGCCCGCCCATGACGAGTTGCGCCTTCAGCGCCGATGGCACCTCGGGCCCGCCCGCCGCAACGAGGATGGCATCGAAGCGCCCGCGGCCCGGCCAGCCGATGGAGCCGTCACCCGCCACCACCTGCACGTTGCCGTAGCCCAGGGCCGCCAGCCGCTCGCCCGCCGCACGGGCCAGCACGGCGTTGCGTTCGATGGTGACAACGTGGGCGACGACGCGACTCAGCACCGCGGCTGCATAGCCCGAGCCCGCGCCGATCTCCAGCACACGGTCGTGCGGCCCCAGCCGCGCCTCCTCGATCATCAGCGCCACGATGTAGGGCTGCGAAATCGTCTGGCCCTGGGCGATGGCCAAGGCCCGGTCGTCGTAGGCGAAGTCCTCAAAACCGGGCTCGACGAAGCGCTCGCGCGGCACGCTGCGCATGGCCTGCAGCACGGCCGGATCGCGGATGCCACGTTCGGCCAACTGCATGACAACCATGCGCTCGCGCCGCTCGGCATGGGGCGACGGACGGTTCATGCCGCCCATGATGCGCCTAGATCGCGCCCACACTCCCCGTCACCGGCAGCACGATGCCGGTGATGTAACCCGAGCAGACCGGCGAGGCGAGGAAGACATAGGCTGGCGACAACTCCTCGGGCTGCGCCGCACGCCTCATGTCGGTGCTCTGGCCGAAGGTCTTGACCTTGTCGGCGGGCGCGTCGGCCGGGTTCAGAGGCGTCCACACCGGCCCCGGCGCCACTGCATTGACGCGGATGCCCTTCTCGATGAGCTGGCTGGCCAGCGACTTGGTCATCGCATGGATGGCGCCTTTGCTGGCCGCATAGTCCACCAGGTGCTCGCTGCCGCGCAGCCCTGTCACCGAGCCGGTGTTGATGATGCTGGCGCCACGCTTCAGATGGGGCAACGCCGCTCGCGTCAGGCGCAGGTAGCCACCGACGTTGGTGTTCAAGGTCTCCAGCATGCGCTCGTCGCTGATGTCCTCCAGCGAGGTCGCGTGTTCCTGGAAGGCCGCGTTGTTGACGAGCACGTCCAGCCGCCCGAAAGCGCCCAGCGTCTGGGCGACAGCGGCCTCGCACCAGGCACTGTCCTTCACGTCACCCTGCAACAGCAGGCAGCGCCGGCCCTCGGTCTCGACGAGGCGCCGGGTCTCCTCCGCATCCTCGGTGGAGGAATGGAAGGCCACGGCCACGTCGGCGCCCTCGCGCGCGAACAGCACGGCCACGGCTCGGCCTATGCCGGAGTCCGCCCCGGTCACCAGGGCCGCAAAGCCCTCCAGCTTGCCGCTGCCGCGGTACTGCGGCGCATCGGTCTGGGGTTGCAGCTCCAGGTCGGACTGGCGACCGGGCTTGGCCAGGTGTTGGGCCGGCAGCTCGGCCGGGTGCTCGCGGGCACCGGCCTGCACGGCGCCGCCCTCCTCCTTGTCCTCAGGAGGCTGGCGGGCGTCGCGCCGGTCCTGCTCGCGCTGGATGCGGCGCTGCTTGTCCAGCGTCGCGTCGTTGGTGATTTTCATGGGGGCTCCCGCATGCAAAGGTGACCCCCAACGGCGGCATTCGTCATGCCCGCAACTGCCCGTGGGGCTCTGGTAAACCTTGCCGCAAACCCCTCAGGCACCCCGCTTGCTCCGGTCCGTGATCCCTACCCTGGAGATCGCCATGAGCAAACCCTCACTGTTGTCGACGGCTGTCGCGCTGGTCGTCTCGGGCTCGCTGGTTGCGGCCGGCACGGTGCTGGCCCAGACCAACCCCGCCGACATCCGCGTCTACATGGAGGCCACGGGCCAGGGCACGGCAACGGCCCTGGCGCCGCCCAACGGCTCGGTCACCCGCGCGGACGTTGCCGCCGCGCGGGCCGAACTCTCGCCCCGCGCCGACCGCAACTGAACCCGCTCACCCTCACTTGACAGGCGACGCCGCTGGCGAGGGCGGGGTCGCCGGCCGGGTTTCTGGGGCAGGTGTCGAGTCGTTGCGGTTGGGCAGCGGCACCTCGGGCGGCTGGGTGCGGCCGCAGCCCGCCAGCGTGCCGGCCAGAGCCATGGCGGCCCACCAGGCCAGGCATCGTTTTTTGCCAGGAAAAGTTTGCATGCGGGTACTCCCGGAAGTGGTCAACCCGGCCGGGCGGCAAGTTGCGTGCCGACATACGGGAGAGCTTTTTGCTCCGGGGCGGCATGACAGACATCCGCACCGGCCAGGCCCCCGACGCGCTGACGCGCGAGCAGTTCCACGAACGCTTCCAGCAGCGCTTCCAGGACCCGGCCTTCGACGCCGAGCAGGAAGCCCTGGCCCGCATCGAGGAGATCGCCTGGGAGGCACTGCAGGAGGGGCGCAAGGCGCCGGTGACACAGCCTGCCGGCGAAGGCTTCGCCGACCCCACCTACGAGGTCTCGGTGGAATGGCTGGACACGCGGTCCAGGCTTCACGCCGCCCAGGCCCGCTGGGCAGACGCCGCCACACCGCCACGCGTGCTGCTCGTCTGCGGCAGTGCGCGCAATGACGGCACCTGCCCGGGCGAGATCTCCAAGACCTGGCGGCTGACCCAACTCGCTCAGGTTGAGTTGCAAGCTGCAGGGCTGGAGGCTGACGTGCTCGACCTCAGCCTGTTGACCTCGGAATACGGCCGCGTCATCCACCCCTGCAAGGGCTGCGTCGCCACCGCGATGCCGCTGTGCCACTGGCCTTGCAGCTGCTACCCCAACCATGCACTGGGCCAGGCTGAGGACTGGATGGCCGAGATCTACGAGCGCTGGGTGGCGGCCCATGGCGTCATCCTGCTGGCGCCGACCTACTGGTACCAGTCACCCAGTGTGCTGAAGCTGATGATCGACCGCATGGTCTGCGCCGATGGCGGCAATCCCGATGTGACATCCACGCATGGCAAGAAGGTCGCCGAGGCCAAGGCGCTCGAAGAGAAAGGCTGGCACTACCCCAAGCACCTGGCCGGCCGCGCTTATGGCCTTGTCGTGCACGGTGACGTGGCCGGTATCGAGTCGCAGCGCCGCAACCTGGCCGACTGGCTGAGCTGGATGGGCCTCATCGACGCCGGAGACCTGGCCCAGCTGGACCGCTACATCGGCTACTACGAGCCTTACTACAACAGCCACGAGGCGCTGGATCGCGACACTGCCCTGCACGATGAAGTGCGCAACGTTGCCCGCGCCGTGGCCGAGGCCGTGAAGCGGCTGCGGGCCGGTGAACTCCACGAGCCCGATGCAGGGCTGCGAACGCCGCGACCCAAGTGAACGCCGTCAGCCCGGCCCCTGCCCTGCTCCCTTGTGCGGCGACGCGTCGGAATAGCCACGCTCGGCCCACAGCAGCTCGCACTCCTGCACGAGGCGCCCCATGTAGGCGTCAAAGGCCTCGTCGCCAATCTCGGCCCGCAGCGTCGCGGCCCGCGTCTGCAGGTGCAGTGGCAGCACGGCACGCCAGCCCAGATGCCCATCCTTGCTGTCTTCGGCATAGACCAGGTTGAAGGCGAAGCCGCTGCGGTGGATGGCATGCGCCTCGTCATTGACGGTCCATTGCGAGCGCCAGGAAATGAGCTTGCAGGGCGGCGGCTCGGGCCGGGGATGCGGGCGACCGGTTTCGCCGTCGCGGTAGCCCAGCTCATGCCAGAGGCGCAGCGCCTCGGCGCAGCGCGCCGCACGGAAAGCGGCATAGGCCGCCCCGCCCAGCTCGCGCTGCAGCCGCTGCTCGATGAGCTCGTAGTGCCGGGCCGGCTCAGCCGCCCAACTGGGCCGGCCAGCGGCATTGCGCAGCCGAAACAAGGTCACGGCAAAGCCGGATGAGTGCACAGCCTGCGCCGCAGCGTCATAGTCCTCGTCGACCACCCAATGCGCGCGCCAATCGTCGTCAGCGGTCATGCCGAAACGATACCTGCCCGAGCGGGATCTGTTCGGTTCATCCGCCCCCGAAGCCCGGCGCAATTTCACGCCTGGCGGCGGCTGGAATCAGGGACGGGTAGGCACGATACCCGCTGAGCGCTCCTACTGGTCGTTGGCCGCGCCGGCCCCGATCAGCCCCGCCACGGCAGGCGCCTGCAGGCGCCTGGCATAGACGTCATCCATCGCGCATTGCAGCATCGAGCTGCCTTGGGCGTGCGCCTCCGACGGGATGGCCAGACCGATGTCGACATGCACGCGCACGGGGCCGGCCTCCATGCCGTAAGGCCCCCGAAGCTGCTCGATCAGCCGCGCCTGCACCAGGCCGGCGCCGTGCTTGTCGGTCTCCAGCAGCACGGCGAAAGCCGCCGTCCCGACCTGGAAGACGGCGTCCGTCTTGCGCACGCGGTGCAATAACCGGGCCGTCAGGGCCTGCGCCACGTCTTCGAAGGCGTCGGCGCTGGCCAGCACGGCAACTTCGATCCACAGCAGGGCCATCGCGTCGCCCTGGCGACGGCTGCGAACCAGGTGTCGCGTGAGCTCCACCTCCAGCCTCTCCACGGACTCGAACCGCCGCGGCAGCGGCGTTGTCGCCACCTCTCGGCGGGAAGGTGGCGGGCTGTCGACGGTGCTGACCTGGGTCATGGGAGGCTTGGGCAGGGTTTTGACGGCAAGGTGAGGGCCGAATCCGCCAGCGGCACCGATCGACGTCGGCCTCCCTGGCGTTCGGCAGACAGGGCCCTCACTCCTCTAGAACGGACTGGCGGCGCCAAACCCGACATGGGATGCAAAAAAATCCCCTGCCGGCCGCAAACCTCTCTGTTCTGCGGACCGGACCATCGCGATCAGCCGCTAGAGTTGCGCGCCATGCACGACATCACCCAAATGCTCAAGGCCGCCTCGCAGGGCGACCGAGCCGCGGGCGACCAGGTGGTGGCGGCCCTGTATGACGACCTGCGCCGCCAGGCGCGCTCGCATCTGCGCAAGTCCGGTGGCATGACGCTGCTGGACACCACGGCCCTGGTGCACGAGGTCTGGCTGCGCCTGGCCGACCTGCAAGGCCGCGACTACCCCGACCGCCGGTATTTCCTGGCCTATGCCGCGCGTGCAATGCGCACCGTCGTCATCGACCTGGTGCGTGCCCGGCAGGCCGAGCGCCGCGGCGGCGGCCAGGATCTGCTGACGCTGAACACCGAAGTGGCCGATCAGACACCCCAGCATGAGGACGACATGCTCCGGGTCCATGAGGCCCTGGGCGAGCTGGCCGAATTGGAGCCACGGCTGGCCCAGGTGGTGGAGATGCGCTACTTCGCTGGCCTGGCCGAGCGCGACATCGCCGAGGCGCTGGGCGTCACCGAGCGGACCGTGCAGCGCGACTGGCAGAAGGCGCGTCTCTTCCTCGCCGCCAGCCTGCGCAGCTAGACGAATCATGAATTCCAACGCCATCGACAAGCAGCAGTGGGCCCTGCTCAGCCCCCTGCTCGACGAGCTGCTGGACATGACCGAGCCCGGGCGCAGCCAGCGCCTCGCCGCCCTGCGTGCCGAGCACGGCGACGTGGTGGACCGGCTGGAGGCCATGCTGCTGCAGGACAAGGCGCTGGAGGTGCAGGGCTTCCTGCAGACGCCTGCCGCCCGTGCCGTCATCGACACGCTGGCCGCGCCCGACGCGCAGCCCGACCTGGCCGGCCAGCGCATCGGCCCCTATGTGCTGCAGCGCGAACTGGGCCAGGGCGGCATGGGCGCCGTCTGGCTGGCGCGCCGGGCCGACGGCCGCTTCGAGGGCGACGTCGCGATCAAGTTCCTCAAGGCGGGCCTGTTCGGCGGCGGCAGCGCCCAGCGTTTCGCCCGCGAGGGGCAGATCCTCGGCCGCCTGTCCCACCCGCACATCGCCCGGCTGCTGGACGCCGGCGTGCACGAGGGTACCCAACCCTACCTGGTGCTGGAGTACGTCGAAGGCCTGCCCATCGACCAATACTGCCATCAGCAGGGCCTGGACGCGGCGGCCCGCATCCGCCTCTACCTGGACGTGCTGGCGGCCGTGGCCCACGCGCACTCGCGCCTCATCCTGCACCGCGACATCAAGCCCAGCAACATCCTGGTGACGGCCGACGGCGAGGTCAAGCTGCTGGACTTCGGCATCGCCAAGCTGCTGGACGACGCCAGCCAGGCACAGGACGGCGCCGCCGCCACCGAGATCACCCAGCGCGCCGGCAGCGCCTACACGCCGCAGTTCGCCGCACCCGAACAGGTGCAGCAGACCGACGTGACCACGGCCACCGACGTCTACACGCTGGGTGTGCTGCTGTACATCCTGCTGGGCGGCCGCCACCCCACGGTGGGTGCGACGCAAAGCCAGCTGGACCACCTCAAGGCCGTCGTCGAGGTCGAGCCCAAGCGGCTGTCCACCGTCGCGGCCGAGTCCTCCGACCCGGCACTGGCCCGCCAGGCCCGCCTGCTCAAGGGCGACCTGGACACCATCCTCGCCAAGGCCCTGAAGAAGAAGCCCGGCGAGCGCTACGCCAACGCCCAGGCCCTGGCCGACGACCTGCGCCGCTGGCTGGCCCACGAGCCCATCGCCGCGCGGCCGGACAGCCGGCTCTACGTGCTTGGGCGCTTCGTGCGGCGGCATCGCGTCGCAGTCGCCGCCGGTGGCCTGGCCGTGTGCGCGCTGCTGGGGTTGACGACGGTCAGCCTGCTCCAGGCCCGGCGTGCCGAAGCCGCTGAGCAGCAGGCCCAGACGCGCCGTCAGCAGGCCGAAGACCTGCTTTCCTATCTGCTTGGCGAGATGGCCAGCCAGCTGCGCCCCGTGGGGCGCCTGTCCCTGTTGGAGGGCATCGGCCAACAGGCCTTGCAGGTGCTCGGCGGCAGCGACCGGCCCGAGGCTGTGCCCACGGAGGACGCGCTCAAGCGTGTCAAGGCGCTGCTGATGCTGGCGGAGGTCAACTTGCAGAAGGAGCGCTTCGACGTGGCGGCCAGCGCGTTGTCAACGGCCGAGCGCTGGCTCGAGCAAGCCCGGCGGCAGTCGCCGCAGGACGAGGCCGTGCTGCGCCAGGGCACGCAACTGGAATTCTGGCTGGGCGAACTGGCCTCGCGGCAAGGGCAACCCGCCCAGGCGCTGCAGCACTGGACGCGTTATCAGGACATCGCCCTCCAGTGGGTCGCCAAGGCGCCCAAGGCGGACGAGCCGCTGCTGGAGCTGTCCCATGCCCGCAGCAACCTCGGCACCCTGGCCCTGAGGTCGCTGGCCTTGGAGGAGGCGCGGCGGCAGTTCGGCGTGGCCCTGGCGTCGTCGCGCAGCCTGCACGCCCGGCATCCCGAGGCAGAGGAGTACCAGAAGAAGCTCAACGACGATCTCATTTGGGCCTTGGAAACGGCCGTGGCCAGCGGCCATGCAGCCGAGGCGCTGACCTTCAGCGACGAAGTGCTCGCGCTTCAGGGCCTGCGCAGGGCTGCCCGGCCGCAGGACCTGGTGCCCAGGGTGGATTCGGGCATCGCACTGGCCTGGCAGGCGCAAGCCTTGCATGCACTTGGCCGAGCCTCCGAGGCCACGACCGCGGACACAGCCGCAATCGCCACCCTGCGCGAAGCCGTGGCCGGCGACCCGAGCAACCAGCGCTGGCGCCGGTTGCTGCTGGACCGCGAAGCGCTCAGGCTGCTTTCCGCCTTGCAATCGCCGGCCACATCAGACCCAGCCCTTCAGGCGAAGGCCCAAGCCCTGCAGGCGGCACTGTCGGCCGTGAAAGCCCCGTCGACGATCGCGAAGAACGTGTCGTCCCTGTGGGACGCGCGACAGCTGCCGCCGGACCGCGCGCTGGCCCGCCTGGACGAAGCCCTGGCCCTGCCCCCAACCTGGACCCCGGCCAGCCCTCGCCCCCGCTACAGCGAACTGCGCACCCGTGCGGCCCTGGAGCTGGAGCGTCGGCGCTTGGCCCGCCTGCATGAATCGCCCGCCACGCTTGCGGCCTGCCGCGCCGCCCTCGCTTATTGGGAGCCCGTCGCCGACGCAGGCATCGCAGGCCCCGTCCCCGAGCTGTGGCGCCAGCTCAAGACTTGCCCCTGATGCGCCTACCGTTCAACCCAAAGGATCGCCCATGTCTACTGACTCCGTACTCGGAACCACCAACAACCCCTATCCGGTCACCCTGACGGCCGGCTTTGACGGCAACAACCAGCCCTATTTCCTGTACTTCAACCCGCAGGGCCAGTCTATGGTCTCGCCGCTGGTGATCCCGTCGGCGGAGCGGCCTTACGACAGCATCCGCTTCACCCAGACGGGCGACATCACCCAGTTGCGCTTCTGGGCCGTCGTCACCCATACGCTCGACGACAGCTCGCCCGTCCCCCAAGGCGACAACCTGCTGTTTGCGGTGGGCGGCACCGTGGCGATCACGGTGAACGGCGGTACTTGGCGCGGTTCGGTCCTCATCTTCGAACAGCTGGACGAGAACGGCGTCGTCACCAAGCTGGTACCCACGCCGGACCCGACGACGCAGAACGACGGCTGAGCCGCGGCGCGGGGCCTTAGCGCCCCGTCCCGCTCTGGACTCCTGCATCCATCAGCAGGTTGTCGCCCAGCACCGAGGGCGAGAAGTCCGCCGTGCCGGCGGGCTTGTGCCCTTCGGTCCAGGCCTCCAGCGCCGCGGCCGACATGGGGCGGGCCAGGTAGTAGCCCTGCAGCTCGTCACAGCGCATGTCCAGCAGGATGTCCCGCTGGCCCTTGGTCTCGACACCTTCGGCGACGACGCGCAGGCCCAGCTCGTGGGCGAGCTGGATGACGGCGCCGACGATGGCCCGCGCATCTGCGCTGCCTTCGACGTCGGCAACAAAGCTGCGATCGATCTTGAGCTGGCGCGCCGGCAACTGGCGCAGGTAGCTTAACGACGAGTAGCCGGTGCCGAAGTCGTCGATGGACAGGAACACGCCGATCCTGGCCAGTTCTTCGAAGGCGCGCTGCGTGCTCTTCAAATCCTCCATCGCGACGGACTCGGTGATCTCGCACAGCAGTTGCGAGGGATCGACGAAGTTGCGCGCCAGCGCCGCCTCAATGCGCGCCGCCAGGTCCTGCTCACGCAGTTGGTGCACCGAAAGGTTGATGGCCACTCGCATGCGCAGGCCCGTCTCGGCCCAGGCGTTCATCTGCCGGCAGGCCTCGTCGATGACCCAGTTGCCCAGCGCGTTGATGAGGCCAAAGCGCTCAGCGATGGGGATGAACACGCCCGGGCTCAGCATGCCGCGTTCGGGGTGGTTCCAGCGTATCAGCGCTTCCACGCCGCGGATCTGGCCCTGCTTGCTGTCGATCTTGGGCTGGTAGTGCAGCTGCAGCTGCCCTGAGTCAATGGCCAGGCGCAGGTCGTTCTGCAACGTCAGTTGCTCCTGCGCGCCTTCGTCCATGTGCGCCTCGTACAGCGCATAGTTGCCGCCGCCAGTGCGCTTGGCGGTGTACATGGCCGCGTCGGCATGCATGAGCAGCTTGTCACCGTCGCCGTGGTCAGGGTAGACCGCGATGCCGACCGAGCCCGACAGTGCGACACGCCGACCGGCCACCTCCAGCGGTGCCGTCAGCGCGGCGATCAGCCGGCGCGCCAGGCTCACGCAGTCGGCCATGCCGGAGACATCCTCCATCAGCAGCACGAACTCGTCACCACCGATGCGGGCCACCGTGTCGGCGTCGCGCGCCGCGATGCGCAACCGCTTGGCGGCCTCCTTCAGCACCACGTCGCCCGCGGCATGGCCCAACGAGTCGTTGACGGGCTTGAAGCCGTCCAGGTCCACGAACAGCACGGCCACCTTGCCGAGATTGCGCCCGGAGATCTGCTCCGAAGCGCGCGCATGGCGCTGCAGCGCATGGTTGAGGCGGTCCTCGAACAGCATGCGGTTGGGCAAGCCGGTCAGCGGGTCCTCGAAGGCACGCTTGCGCAGCTCTTCGTTGGCTGATTCCAACTGCACATTGGCCACCTTCAGCGAGCTGCGCATGCGGGCGTCCAGCATCGACGTGAAGAGGGTCATCGCCAGCAGCGCGATGGACGACACCGACACCACCATGCCCAGTTGCGGGCCTGCCAGCGCATTGGCGCTCAGGCAGACCGTGCCTTCGGGGAAGTTGGCCGCCGCCATGCCCGTGTAGTGCATGCCGCAGATGGCGATGCCCATCACCAGGGCGGCCAGCGGCTGGAAGATCGCAGCACGCTTTTCACCCAGCTTGCGAAGCCAGAAGAAGATCAGCAGCGCCGCCGCCGACGCGCCGACCGCGATCAGCGCCGACGTGGCGACAAGCTTCGGGTCCCAGACGATGGGCGGCGACATGTCCAGTGCAGCCATGCCGATGTAGTGCATGGCGCAGATGCCCAGGCCCATGGCAATGGCGCCGCCAGCCAGGCGGGCCAGGGTCAGCTCGCCACGGCTCGCGACATGCAGCGCGATGGCCGACACGGCGACCCCTGCCACCCAAGAGGCCGCCGTCAGCCCCACGGTGTAGCCCAGCGCAATCGGCAGCGAGAAGGCCAGCATGCCCACGAAATGCATGCACCAGATGCCCGTGCCCATGGCCAGCGAGCCCCCTATCCACCAGGCACGGGCCGCACCACGCTCGCGTGTGCGCACGCGCTTGGCCAGGTCGAGCGCGACGTAGGACGCGAAGCTCGCGATCAGCAGCGAGGCTGCGACGATCCACGGGGCATAGCTGGACGGCAGGAACTGCATGGGATCGGGGGTTTTCCTCTTGTTCGCGGTGAGCTGACCGACTCTACCCTTCCCGGCCGCTTTGCACGATGCCCTGGAGCGGAGCTGCTGCCGCATTCACGCCAACTTTTGCGCCAACTTGCGCCGCCTCGATCAAGGCCAGCACCAGCTCCTCCACACGCACCGGTTTGGCGACACAACCATCCATGCCGGCGACAAGGCAGGCTTCGAGATCGCTCTGCATCGCATTGGCCGTCAGCGCGACGATGCGCGGCGCGCTGGCGCCCAGCCGCTCGCGGATCAACCGCGTGGCCTGCAGGCCATCCATCTCGGGCATCTGCACATCCATCAGCACGAGGTCGTAGGGCTGGCGTTGCACGCCTTCCAGGGCCTCCAGGCCGTTGGCTGCCAGGTCGGCGCGGTAGCCCAGCCGGGCCAGCAGTTGCAGCGCGATCTTCTGGTTCACGGCGTTGTCTTCGGCCAGCAGGATGCGCAGCGGGTAGCGCCGGGCCAGGTCGGCGTCCAGCCGCGCGCCCTGTTGCGGCTCCTGGACAGGTTGAACAAGCTGTTCACGGCCCAGCACGGCGACCAGGGTATCGAAGAGCTGACCCTGGCTCAGCGGCTTCATCATGGTGGCGGCGAACAAGCCTTCTTCCAGCTCGTGCCGGCCCAGCGAAGTGAACAGCACGCGCGGCAAGGCCGGCTTCAGGTCGCGCAGCCGCCGGGCCAGTTCCACGCCGTCCATGTGCGGCATGTGCATGTCCAGCACGGCGATGTCGAAGGTCTCGGACAGCGCCAGTTGCAGCGCCTCCAGCGGCGACTCGGTGTCGCGCACCACCATACCCCACTTGCCGGCCTGCAGCGTCAGGATGCGTCGGTTGGTGGCGTTGTCGTCCACCACCAGCATGCGCAGGCCCTTGAGCGCCGGCTGGGCGCCCAACAGCTCGCGCCGCAGGCTGGGCATGGCCTCGGTGGCACGGGCCGGCAGCGTGAAGTGGAAGCGGCTGCCCCAGCCCGGGCCGCGGCTCTCGGCCCACATGCGCCCGCCCATCAGCTCCACGAGGTTGCGGCTGATGGCCAGCCCCAGGCCCGTGCCGCCATACTTGCGCGTCGTACTGCTGTCGGCCTGGCTGAAGCTCTGGAACAGGCGCGACATGCCCTCCTCGCTCAGGCCTATGCCGGTATCGCGCACCGTGAAGTGCAGCATCCCGCCTTCCTGCCGGAGGTTCACGACCACCTCGCCCACCTCGGTGAACTTGACCGCGTTGGACAGCAGGTTCAAGAGCACCTGGCGCAGCCGCGTCACGTCGCCCAGCAGCACCCCGGGCAGCTCGCCCTCAGGCTCATAGGCCAGGTCCAGCTGCTTCTCCGCCGCGCGCGGTGCGACAAGGCCCAGCGCCGACTCCACGCAGTCGCGCAAATCGAACGGCTGGGACTCGACTTCCATGCGTCCGGCCTCGATCTTGGAGAAGTCGAGGATGTCGTTGATGAGGGTCAGCAGCGTCTCGCCACTGTCGCGGATGGTGGCCGCGTAGTCGCGCTGCTCGGCGTTCAGCGGCGTGTCCAGCAGCAGGCCACCCATGCCGATGATGGCGTTCATGGGCGTGCGGATCTCGTGGCTGACCGTCGCGAGGAACGCCGACTTGTGCGCGCTTGCAGCCTCCAGCACCGCCGTGCGCTCGCGCACGCGCTGCTCGGTCAGCGCCTCGTTGAGGCGGCGGTTCTCGTGCCGCATGCGGATGGACTCCAGCAGTGCGCGCGAGAACGCATGCCCGTAGGCCAGCATCAGCACGAGCAGCAGCAGCACGGCCAGGCCCGCCAGGCGCGACAGCGGCGCGTCGTCCAGCACGGCGCGCACCACCAGCGGCAGCGCGCAGGGCACCAGATTGAGCGCCGCGGCCAGCGGCAGCACGGCGCTGGCCGAGACGACGCTGAGCATCATGCCCACCTGCAGCAGCACCAGCACCAAAAGGCGCACCGGCTCGGCCGCGAAGAACAGCGGCCCCGACAGCCCCCAGGCGGTGCCGATCAGCACGTTGTAGGCCAGCAGCAGCCGCAGCCAACGGTCCTGCCGCCCCTGGGCCAGCCAACGGGCGCGCAGCGGCGCGATCAGGTAGTAGACGGCCAGCACCGCCAGCACGAAGAGGCCCCAGGGCACAACGAGGCCCCAGTCCAGCGGCCCGCCAAGGGTCAGCCCGAAGCAAACCAGCCCCAGCGCCAGCGCACCGGCCGGCACGCCCTTGCCCATGTTGAGCGCCACGATGCGGTAGCGAACTTCCGCAATCTGCCGCTCGTCGCCTTCAGTGTCCGGCTCTGCTGCTGGCATTCGGCCCTCCCGGCCCGTGCCCCGTGCCGGTTGCTGTTCTCAGCCAGGGCACGGCGAGTCTAGGGCCGGGCGCCCTGGAGGTCTACCAACCGTAGAAGCGCGGCCACACTCGGGCGTCGCCATCGGCGCCAACCGCCTGGTACTCCGGGAATTGCGCACCGGTCGCGCAGGCATGGTTGGGCAGGATGCGCAGCCGCGTGCCCACGGGCAGGCGTGCGGCAATGCCGGCATCCAGCCCTTCAGCCAGCGACAGGATGCCGTGCTCCTGGTTGGCGCCGCTCAGCACGTAGCCAGCGAGCACCTTGCCCGCCTCGTCACAGACCAGGCCGTAGCCGAAGTCTTGCTTCTGCTTCTGCGTACCGCGATCGCGGCTCATGGCCATCCAGCCGGCGTCGACGATGGCCCAGCCCTTCTCTTCCTGGTGGCCGATGACCGTCGTCAGCACGCTGAGCGCGATGTCGTCGGTGGTGCAGACGCCCACGTTGTGCATGACGAGGTCGAAGAACACGTAGACGCCGGCGCGCACCTCCGTCACGCCCCGCAGGTGCTCCTCGCTCAGCGCCGTGGGCGTGGAGCCGAGGCTCACGACCGGGCAAGGCAGGCCGGCCTCGCGCAGGCGCTGCGCGGCGCGCACGACACCGTCGCGCTCCTGTGCGGCGATCCGGCGCAGCCCTTCGGGCGTGTCCTCCTCGTAGCTGGAGCCGGCGTGCGTCATCACGCCGCCCAGCACCGCGCCGTCTTCATGCAGCGCGCGGCCCACGGCCAGCAGCACCTCGTCCTCGGGCTTGATGCCGGAGCGGTGGCCGTCGGTGTCGATCTCTATCCACACCTCAAAGTGTTCGCCATGCTCCGAGCCAAAGGCCGCGATCGCGCGGGCCGCCGCCACGTTGTCGGTGACGAGCTTCAGGTCGCAGCCTTTGCGGCGCAGCGCCAGGGCTTGGGGCAGCTTGGTGGGCACCATGCCCACGGCGTACAGCACATCGGTGATGCCGGCGGCGAAGAACTGCTCGGCCTCCTTCAGCGTCGACACCGTGATGCCGCGCGCACCGGCCGCGATCTGCGCCTGCACGACGGGCAAACACTTCGTCGTTTTCACATGCGGCCGAAAGCTCACGCCCAACGCGTCCATGCGAGCCTGCATGCGGGCGATGTTTCTCTGCATGCGCGGGACGTCGACGACAGCGGCGGGGGTGTTCAGTTCGGCAATGGAGGTCATGGGCATCACTTTAGGCGCCTATTGACAATTTGTCCAATACAAAACAAACTGTCCAATATGGCAAAACGCACTCCGGAGCAGCGCCTGCTGCTCGAACAGGTCCAACAGATCGCCGATGGGCTGGCCCGCACCTTCGCGCCCTTCTGCGAAGTCGTCGTGCACGACTTGCTGGACCCGAAGCACGCCGTGCTGGCCATCCACAACAACCTCTCCGGCCGCGAGGTCGGCGACCCGGCCACCGAGCTGGGCCTGGCGCGCATCCAGGACCCCGCCTACGAGCAGGTCATCGCCAACTACGCCAACCGCTTCCCGGACGGCCGCCAGGCCAAGAGCACGTCGGTGGGCATCCGTGATGCCGATGGCCGCTACATCGCCGCGCTGTGCCTCAATGTGGATCTGACCCTCTTCCAGGGCTTCCAGAGCGCCATCAACCAGTTCGCTGCCCTCGACGGCGGCGCCACCTTGCGCGAGACGCTGGACCCGGCCGGCGCCGACACCATACGCGCCCGCATCGACCAGTTCGCCGCCCGCCTGGCCACCACGCCCCGCGCTCTCAAGGCCGGCGACCGGCGCACGCTGCTGCAGGAGCTGAAAGGCGCGGGCCTGCTGGAAATGCGCCGCGCCATGGACGTCATCGCCGCCCACCTGGGCGTTTCACGGGCCTCGGTCTACACCTATGCGAAGTGAAGCCAAGCTGCTGCTGATCGACGGCCCCACCGTCGAGCGCCTGCTCGCCCCGGGCGACGTGCTCGCCGCCGTGCGCGAGGCCTTTGAGCTGCACAGCCGGCGCGAGGGCCGCGTCTTCCCGGTCGTGCGCGAGCACCTCTCGACAGGCGGTGTCTTCGGCATCAAGTCCGGCGACGTGCCTGACCAAGGCCTGCTGGGCTTCAAGGCCGCCGGCTTCTGGCCCGCCAACCGCACGCAGGGAGGCGAGCCCCACCAGGCGACGCTGATGCTCTTCGACTCGGCAACGGGAAGGCCGCTGTGCGTCATTGACGGCAATGCCATCACCACCGTGCGCACCGGCGCGGCCGGCGCGCTGGGCCTGCAGGCGCTGGCGCGGCCTGACAGCGCAACGGTGACGGTCTTCGGCACCGGGGTCCAGGCCCGCTCGCAGTTGTCGTTCGCGCTGGAGGTGCTGCCCAGCTTGCGCCGTGCTCTCTACGTCAGCCGCGACCGCCAGCCCGACGCCGCTTTCGAGGCGGCATTTGCTCGACGCTGCGAGATCAGCTGCTCACAGGACGCCAACGCCGCAGTCAGTGAAAGCGACATCGTCATCACCGCCACGCCCGGTGCAGGCCCACTGTTTGACGCCGCTGCCATCCGCCCCGGCACCCACCTGAACTGCGTGGGCGCCGACACCCGTGGCAAGCGCGAGCTGCCCGATGGCGTGCTTGAGCGCGCCCGCATCGTCGTGGACGACGCCGAGCAGGCACTGCGCCTGGGTGAGCTGCAGTGGGCCTCTGCCCTGCCCTGCATCGAGCTGGGCGACCTGCTCAGCGGCAAAGCCAAGCTCGAACGCAACCCCGACGACATCACCGTCTTCGACATGACCGGCCTGGCCCTGCAGGACCTGACCGTCGCCCGATTCATCTTCCAACGCGCATCCACCCAGGGCCTGGGCATTTCCACGCCCTGGCCTTGGTAGCGCTTCAGCAGAGAAACCAGCATGCAAAACCTTCCGACCTATGACGACGTGGTGGCCGCCGCCGGCCGCATCCAGGGCCATGCGCACAAGACACCGGTCATGACCTCGCGCACCGTCGATGAGGCCCTGGGCGCCCAGGTCTTCTTCAAGTGCGAGAACCTGCAGCGCATGGGCGCCTTCAAGTTCCGCGGCGCCTTCAATGCGCTGTCCAGGTTCAATGCCGAGCAGCGCCGCGCCGGCGTCGTCGCCTTCTCCTCCGGCAACCACGCGCAGGCCATCGCGCTGTCCGCCCGCATCCTGGGCATCCCGGCCACCATCGTCATGCCGCACGACGCACCGGCCGCCAAGGTCGAGGCCACCAAGGGCTATGGCGGCAAGGTCGTCGTCTACGACCGCTACACCGAGGACCGCGAGCAGATCGGCCGCGACCTGGCCGAGAAGCACGGCCTCACGCTGATCCCACCCTACGACCACGCCGACGTGCTGACCGGCCAAGGCACGGCGGCCAAGGAGTTGTTCGAGGAGGTGGGGCCGCTGGACGCCTTCTTCGTGCCGCTGGGCGGCGGCGGCCTGCTGTCAGGCACGGCGCTGGCGACGCGGGCCGTGTCGCCGGATTGCAAGCTCTACGGCGTGGAGCCCGAGGCAGGCAATGATGGCCAACAGTCGTTCCGCTCCGGAAGCATCGTCCACATCGACACGCCCAAGACCATTGCCGACGGCGCCCAGACCCAGCACTTGGGCAACACGACGTTTGCCATCATCAAACGGGATGTGAACGACATCCTCACTGCCACGGACGACCAACTGATCGACGCGATGCGCCTCCTCGCCAGCCGCATGAAGATCGTCACCGAACCTACCGGCGCCCTGGGCTTCGCCGCCGCGCGCCAGGCCGACATCAAGGGCCAGCGCGTGGGCGTGCTGATCAGCGGCGGCAACGTGGACATGGCGCGGTTCTGCGCCCTGCTGGGAAGCTGATTCCTACTGTGGCGCCGCCAGCCGGCGCCGCAACCAGCGCATCAGCCCGCCCAGCAACGGCAGCTTGGCGTAGAGCTCTTCGGCCGCGTCCCAGTAGTCGCGGTGCATGGCGACGCGACCGTCGGCCTGCAGGGTCAGGTGGCTGGCTCCACGCACGAGCATGGCCCCGCCGCCATCGCGCCGGAAGTGGAAGTTCCACACCAGGAATGCGGTGTCACCCTCGCAAGTGCACGTCGTCACCTCGAAGCGCGGCTCGGTCAGCGTGTCGAACATGTGCGTGAAGACGCGCTCTATGGCGGCCCGGCCGCGCACCTCGTTGAACGGGTCCTTGAACGTGGCCTGCTCGCCGTACAGCGCCAGCAGCGCGGGCAGGTTGTCGCGGGTCAAGCCTGTGTAGGCCGCCACCAGAGCGGCGACCCGCGAATCCGAACACGGTGCATCCATGGATCAGGGTCCGGTAGCGCGGCGCACAGCCGCAAAGTACCAGGCATCCGGCAAGCAGCGCAGCAGGCGCATCCAGGCCGTGAAGCGGCGCGGGAAGTTCATCTCGAAGCGGCCTTTCGCCCAACCCTGCAGCATGTGGTGTGCGGCCTCTTCCGGTGTGATCATCGCCGGCATCTTGAAGGCGTTCTGCGCCGTCAGCGGCGTGTCGACGAAGCCTGGATTGACGATGGACACGCCCACCCCCAGAGGCTGCAGATCCAGGTACAGGCTCTCGGCCAGGTTGTTCAGCGCGGCCTTCGTGGGCCCATAGGCCAGCGACATCGGCAGGCCGCGATAGCCCGCAACGCTGCCCACCAGCGACACATGCCCTCGCCCCGCGACCGTCAGCTTGGGCAGCACGGCGTCCAGAAATCGCAGCGCGCCGACGTAGTTCACGTCCAGGTGGCGCAGCATCTCGGCCAGATCGAGCTCGGTCGCGCGCATCGCGCGGTAGTGGCCGGCGCAATAGAGCACCAGGTCCGGTGCACCCTGGGCATCGACCCACACGCGCTGCGTCGCGAGCTGCATGGCGTCGCCATCGGTCACGTCCAGCGGCAGCGCGACGCTGCCCGGGTGAAGGTAGACGAACTCGTCCAGCGCCTTGGCGTCGCGGGCGGAGACAACCACGCGCGCGCCCTGCCCGTGCAAGGCCGAAGCCACCGCCCGGCCTATGCCCGTGGACGCGCCGACAACCCAGACCCAGCGATCGCGCCAATCCTTCAGGGGTGGATTCAGCGGCATCGGATCAGTCCTTAGTGAACGACAGCGTCACGTCGCCCAGGTGCAAGCCGAACTTGCTCATCACCGTGCGGTTGAGCACGGTGCGCTCATCCATGCGGTACATCCAGTCGTCCATGGCCACGTTCCAGACGCGGCCATCCACCGGCAGCGCCAGCGTGTAGCTCCAGCGAAAGGCATTGCCCGCGCCCTCGCCCGTGGCTTCGCCCACGACGTCATCGGCTCGGCCGCTGTAGCGGCCATTGCCCAGGTGCTTGATCCGCCACACGCGGCGCTGCGTGGTCCCGTCGCTGTACGTGAAGTGCTCGTCCAGCGTGCCGCTGTCCCCCTCCCAGCGACCCGTCATCTTCACGGTGAAGCGCTTCACGACACGGCCCGAGCGGTCGGTGAACATGCCGTGCGCCGTCAGCGGGCCGTTCAGGTAGTCGCGGATGTCGAACTGGGGCTGCTGCTGCGCATAGTCCTGCACCTGCGGGCCGGCACAGGCGGCAAGTGCGGTGGCCAATAGCAGGGCCATCCCCCGACGATGCAAGGTTCTCATTCGCTTTCCTTCCAGGCGGGGTGCAGGCTTTCGGCCCGCCACAAAAGGGCTGCGGCCGCCAGCTTCAGCAGGCACGGCAGCCCGCCGTAGGCCCAGGCCAAGGCCTGCACCCCGGCCGTGTCGCGCAGGCCCGGGCTGTAGCCGGCCACGGCCAGCAGCGGCAGTGCCAGGCCCGCGGCCAGGGCCAGGTTGAGCTTGGTCATGCAGGCCCACCAGCCGAGGTAACGCCCCTCGGCCCGCTGGCCGTCACCGGCCTGGTGGATGACGCCGGTCAGCAGCGCGCCAGGCAAGGCCAGGTCGGCGCCCAACGTAAGGCCGCTCGCGACGCAGACCATGCCGAACGCCACCGCATCGCCGGCCGCCAGCCACGGCGTGACAGCAAAGGCCGCCACTCCGGCGAGCATGCCCATGCGCCAGGCCGGCGCGAGGCCAAAGCGCGCTCCGGCCCGCACCCACAGCGGCAGGCCCAGCACCGCGGCACCGAAGTAGGCCAGCAGCAGCCCGGCCTGCCAGCCCGGCACCTGCAGCCGGTCGGCAATGAAGAAGGGCAGCAGCGTCGCGGGAATGGCGTCGGCAATGCCATTGAGCGTGAAGACGGCCGCCAGGCGCCGGAACGCCGGCTGACTCCACGGAGCTGCAGCGATATCGGCGGGTGCTGCCGCGGATTGAGCCACCCGCAGCCCGCGCAGGCTGAAAAGCCCGGCGACCAACAAGCCCGCCAGCACGAGACTGGTCACACCCCACCCCCACAGCGACGGCAGCGCGCTGGCCAGCAGCACGCCGGCCAGCGTGCCGCCTTCGCGCCAGCCCGTCACGCGGGCGCGCAGTTCCGGCCCACCGCCCCAGCGTGTGCCCCAGCTCTGGTGCACGATGCCCACGCCGCTGTAGGCCAGCGTGCACAGCAGCAGCGCCACAAACAGCCAGGGCAGCACGACCGAGGCGCCGCCCTGCGGCGGCGACCACAGCGCCGCGAAGGCCGCGGCCAGTACCGCACCGCCAAGCGCCGCAGCCCGCCAGGCCGCGCCGCTGCCGCGGCTGAAGAGTCGATCGGCCAGGCGGCCCAGCGCCGGGTCCACGACGGCGTCGAAGGCGCGCACGGCCAGCACCACGCCTCCCAGCGCCGCCAGCGGCATGCCCAGGGCCGTGGCGTAGTGATACGGCAGGTTCACGTACAGCGGCAGCGACACGAAGGCCAGCGGCATGGCCAGGCCTGCATAGGCTGCGCCGTTTCGCCAGTTCAGTGCCGTCCCGGACATGTCAGCGTGCCGTGCCGAGCAGGGACTCGCGCAACGCTGGCGCAGACGTCTGCGGCGACAGCCAGATGCCGAAGAACAGCCGTGCGTACTCGGCGTCGGCCAAGTTGGCGGTCAGCCGTCCGTTGAAGAAGAAGCGCACGTCGCCCTCGCCGTCGTTGAGCCCCAGCAGCCGGTCCGTCGCGGCCACGTCGAGGAAGGCCTGCTTCATCAATGCGAGCCAGCGCTTGGCCTTTGTGTCGTCGAACTTTCCCACGCGCCGCATCTCGGCCACCGAACGCTCGGCGATGGCCACGCCTTCGAGCTTGCGGTCATAGGTCAGTTCCAGTGCGAAGGGGTGCCTGGCGTAGTCGTCCGCCGCGAAGCCGTCGCGCACCCATAGCCGCACCTCGTAGACGCGCAGGCCAAAGAAGCGCAGCACGCCGCTACCCTGCAATCGGGCCTGCGGCAGGACCGCGAGCAGTTCAGAGGGCGGCGCGGCTTCGGCTTGGAGGTCGGTCATGGCAGGCAGTGCGAGGGCGACGACGGCCGCGCGCCGGGTGGGGTCGGTCTTGCTCATGACCCGGTCCCAGCTTCAGGTTTGCGCAGCGTGAACTGCATGACATCGGTGTTGCCGGTGTCGAACGCAGCCTCGCAGTAGGCCAGATAGAAGGTCCAGATGCGCTGGAAGCGTGCATCGAAGCCCTGGCGCTGCACGGCGTCGACGTCCTTCAGGAAGCCGTCGCGCCAGCGCCGCAACGTCTCGGCATAGTCGCGGCCAAAGGCCAGCCGGTTCTCCACGACGAAGCCCGCGCGCCGGGCTTCGGCCTCGAAGGCGCTGGGGCTGGGCAGCAGGCCGCCGGGGAAGATGTACTGCTGGATGAAATCGGTGGAGCGCAGGTAGCGGTCGAACAGGTCGTCGCGGATGGTGATGGTCTGGATGCAGGCGTGGCCGCCGGGCTTGAGGCAGGCGTTCAGCGTGTCGAAGTAGCCGCGCCAGTACTCATGGCCCACGGCCTCGAACATCTCGATGGACACGACGGCGTCGAAGGGCTGGCCGGCATGGCGCTTGGGCAGGTCGCGGTAGTCCTCGTACCGCAGTTCCACCTGCTGCTGCAGGCCTGCGGCTCGAATGCGTTGCCGGCCCCATTGGAGTTGCTCGCGCGAAAGCGTCACGCCCGTCACGCGGGCACCGAACTCCAGCGCTGCCGCCTCGGCGAGGCCACCCCAGCCGCAACCGATCTCCAGCAGCCGCTGCCCCGGCTGCACGCGGGCCTCGCGCAGCGCGCGGCGCAGTTTGGCGTCCTGGGCTTGCACAAGATCCACGCCGCCCGGGTCGCGCCCCTCGAACCAGGCCGAGCTGTAGCTCATGCCCGGGTCCAGCCACAGGCGGTAGAAATCGTTGCCCAGGTCGTAGTGGGCGTGGATGTTCTTCTCGCTGCCCACTCGCGAATTGCGGCGCAGCAGGTGGCGCAGCCGGTAGGCCAGCCGCCCCCACCAACTGCCGTAGACCAGCCTCTCGATGTGGTCGCGGTTGGCGATGCACAGGCGCAGCAGCGCAGTCAGGTCGGGGCTGTCCCATTCGCCGGCGATGAAGCCCTCGGCCAGGCCGATGTCGCCAGCCTTGAGCACGCGCTCGAACGTCGCCCAGTTATGCAGCCGGATGGCGGCCCTTTCGCCATCCGCCGCACGGGCGGGCAGACGCAGCGAAGTTCCGTCGGGCAGTTGCAAGTCCAGCCTGCCGTGCGGCAGGCGCTCCAGCAGCCGCAACAGGCGGCGGGCGGCGGCGGGGGCCTGCGCTGGCAGGGCCTCCGACGGTGCGATGAAGGTGGGGGCTTGTGACATCTCAGCGGCTCACGAGTTGGTCTGGTGCCGGTGGCTTGCGGAAGAAGGGCACGCGCTTGAGCCAAAGGCGCAAGGCCTGCCAGTGGATGCGGGCGACAACGCCCAGCGTCATGAAGGGCATGCGCAGCACGGCACGGCGCGCGCTGGCCGCCGTCAAAGGCTGCAATGCGCCGCTCACGCTGGTCTGCAGCAGCGGGCCCTGCGCGTCGTGCAGGTCCACGCGCACCAGCGTGCGGTCGGCCGAGCGCTCGAAGCGAAAGCGGTATTGCCCTTGCGTGCTGCAGAACGGCGACACGTGAAAGACCTTGCTGGCCTGTTGTTCAACACCCCAGGCCAGGCCTGGCCCTGCCAGCAGGTAGGCGTGGCGCTCGCCGAAGGTGTTGTTGACCTCGGCCATCGCCGCGGCGAGTGACCCGTCGGCCCGGTGCGCGTACCAGAAGCTCACGGGCTTGAACGCATAGCCCAGCATGCGCGGGAAGGTGTGCAGCCAGATCTCGCCGTCGGCATCGGTGATGCCCTCGCTGGCGAGCAGGCCCTCGAACCAGGCCAGCGCATCCTCACCGCCGGCGCCATGGTCGCGGTCGCGAAAACTCAGCCAACCGCGGGCGTTGCGGTTCAGCGCGGGCCAGGCCTGCTCGCGCAGGCTGCGCATGGGCAGCAGCAGGAAGCAGCCGCCGTAGCGGAACTTGTGCGCGACCGGCCTCAGCCGCCGGTGCCACACCGGACCGAAGCCGATCAATGGCTGAAAGTTCACGCAGCACCCCGCTCGGCCACCGCCCAGGCGCCCAGCTCCGCCAGCACGCCGTCGGCCGCGGCAAAACCGGAGCGCAGCCCGTCCTCATGGAAGCCATAGCCGCACCAGGCGCCGCAGAACCAGGTGCGCTGCTCACCTTGCAGCTCACCCACGCGCTGCTGCGCCCGTAACGCCGCCAGGTCAAACACCGGGTGGCTGTACTCGAGGCGGCGGTGCACGTGGTGCTCGGCGATCTCGCGCACCGGGTTCAATGACACGATGACGGGTTGCTCCCAGGGCAACGGCTGCAGACGATTGATCAGGTAGTGCAGGCAAACCTGCCCTTGCTCGCGGCCGGCCTCGGCGGCGCGCTCGTAGTTCCAGGCCGCCCACGCGGCCTTGCGTTGGGGCAGCACACTCGTATCGGTGTGCAGCACCGCCAGGTTGAGCTGGTAGCGGATGGCGCCCAGCACGGCGCGCTCTTCGGCGCTCGCATCGGCGCCCAGCAGCGCCAGCGCCTGATCGCTGTGGCAGGCCAGCACAACGGCGTCAAAGGCCTCGCTGCCATCGGCCGTGCGCAGCAGCACGCGCTGGCGTGAGCGCTGCAGGCCAAGCACCGGCGTGTTCAGCCGCGCGTCGGACAGTTGCGCGAGCATGCGCCGCACGTACTGCCGCGAGCCGCCGCGCACCGTCTGCCACTGGGGCCGGTCGCTCACCTGGATGAGCCCATGGTTGTGGCAAAAGCGGATCAGCGTCTCGATAGGGAAGTCCAGCATCTGCTCCGTCGGGCAGGACCAGATGCAGCCGATCATCGGCAGCAGGTACTCGTCACGGAAGGCGGTGCCGAAGCGGTGCCGGGCCAGGAAGTCCTCGACGGTGCCCTGCCCCGCCAGTTCGCCCTCGCCCGTCGCCAACGCCGTGGTGAGCCGGTTGAAGCGCAGGATCTCGGCCAGCATGTGCAGGAAGCGCGGCCGCAGCAGGTTGCGCTTTTGAGCGAACACCGTGCGCAGCGAACTGCCGCTCCATTCCAGCCCGCCGCCTCCTGCCCTGGGCACCTGCACGGAAAACGACATGTCCGACGCCGCCACGTCCACGCCCAGTTCGGCGAACAGCTCGGTGAGCAGCGGATAGGTGCGCGGGTTGAACACCAGGAAGCCCGTGTCCACGCCGTGGCTGACGCCGTCCAGGCACAGGTCCACCGTGTGGGCATGTCCGCCGAAATGGCTGCCCGCCTCGAACAGCGTGACGCGCCGCTCGCCCGGGGAGGAAGCAAGCCGCCAGGCTGCCGCCAGACCTGCGATTCCCGAACCAATGACTGCGATGCGATGCATGCGACATTCCTTTTTGAACTTGTGAGGTCAAATATTGAACTGAACAGTTCACACAATAACTCATCAGTACAAAAAATGCACCACACAGTTTGAGAATCGTTGCCTGACGCCTAGAATGACGCCATGGGAGCCCGTCCATCGATCCGAGAACAAATGCAGCGCGTGCGCCAGGACGCCATCGTCACGGCCGTCAACCGCCTGCTCGCCAGCAAGGGCTACGACGCGATGACAGTGGACGAGGTGGCCGCCGAAGCCGGCATGGCCAAGGCCAGCCTCTACAAGCTTTTCACGTCCAAGGAAGAACTGGCCGGCGCCGCGATGGTGTTCGTGCTGGATCGGGCCCTGGCCTTCGTCGACGAATTGCGCGCCCGCGGGGAAGAGGTGCCCGTCGCTCCGCTGGACCAGCTCAAGGCGGTGACCCGCTGGGCCATGGAGACCCAGCTTGAAGGCGAGATGCCCTCGCTGCCGGCGCAGAACTCATCCTTGAGCGCCTCTCTGCAGGCCAACGATGCCTACATGGACCGCCTCATCTCGCTGAGCAACCGGCTGAGCATCTGGATCACGGAGGCTCAGACCAGCGGCCAGCTCAAGGGCGACCTGCCGCCCGAACTGGTGCTCTACACGCTGTTTGCCCGCGCCTGCGACCCCGTGGTGGCCCTGCTCAAGGCCTCGGGGCAGTACACGACGCGCCAGATCGTCGACTGGGTGACGGCAACGACCTTCCACGGCCTGGGCACCTGAAGGCGGGGCCGCATGCCTTATGGCATCGCCGTGATCGGCGGATACAAGTCCGGGCTCACAAGCCAAGCCCGAACGCCATGCGCAAGCTCCTCACGCTGATTCCCGCTCTCCTCGCCAGCGCCTTGCTCACGCTGGGCACCGCCCACGCGGAGACCGAGGCCGACCTCGCGGCGCGGTACAAGCCGCTGCAGATGGAGGCCGGCACGTGGGACGCCGATGTGACCTTCTTTGAGAACGAGAAGCCGTCGGGCACTGGCAAGGGTGTGCAGGTCAACACGCTGCTGGCCAACGGCCACTGGATGGTCAACGACTTCCGCATCCCCGCGACCGACCGCTTCCCGCCCTACCAGGGCCACGGCGTCTGGGGCTGGGACCCGGTGGCCAAGACTTACGTCAACACCTGGGTCGATACCAACGACCGCACCGTGCGCATCGACTACGGCTTCTGGCACGAGCCGCAGCAGACCATGGTGTGGTCGTCCAAGCAGAGCGACGGCGAAGGCCACTTCGTCGACTACCGCATGACCGAGGAGTTCAAGGGCGACACCCGCATCTTCACGGTGCATCAGTTGACCATGGTCACGGCCCGGCCTTACCTGCTGCTGCGCATCGTGTTCACGCGACGCGCCTGACGACAAGCCCTTGTCCGACATACCGGCCGGCCCGGCCGGCCTAACGTGGGGTCGTACAGCGCATGGAGGCGCCCATGTCTGACGATCTGCTCAGGAGGGAGGCACCGTCCAACTGCATCATGCTGATCCGGCACGCCGAGAAGCCGCGCGCCGGCCAACATGGCGTGGACGATGCCGGCGACCCCGACAGCGGCACGCTGAGCGTGACCGGCTGGCGGCGTGCCGGTGCACTGGTGCCCTACTTCGCCACGCTGGCAGGGCAAGTCCACGGCCGGCTGCTGGGCCGCCCCCGCCACATCTTCGCGGCGCGCCCCACCGACAGGCAGGCCTCGACCCGCCCTCGCGACACCGTGCAGCCCTTGGCCGACCTGCTGGGCATCCCGGTCGATGAACGCTGGGCCGCCAGCGACCCCGTGGACCGCATTGCCGAGGCACTGCGCGCCTTCGACGCCCCGGTGCTGGTGTGCTGGCGGCACGAGGAGCTGCCCAGGCTCGGCAAGGCCCTGTTGCCCGACGGCTCGGTGCCGCGCGCCTGGCCCGAGGACCGCTACGACGTCACCTGGGCCTTCCGCCGCGACGGCGACCGCTGGAAGTTGCTGCAGGTGCCGCAACTGCTGCTCGCGGGCGACCGGGCCGACCTCCTCCGCTAGCGCGGCCGGCGCTTCATTCAATACGGCGCATCGCCTTCGATGGTGGTGCGGTGCAGGCGGCGGCGCAGGTGGTCGGGGCAGCCTGCGGCCAGGTGCATGACGGAGCGGTTGTCCCAGAACACCATGTCATGCGGCTGCCATTGGTGGCGGTACTGCAATTCGGGCCGCGTGCTGCGCTCAAACAGCTCGGCCAGCAGCGCGCGGCTCTCGTCCTCGGCCAGGCCCACGATGCGCGTCGTGAAATGCTCGCTGACGAACAGGCCCAGGTGCCCGGTCTCCGGGTGCTGGCGCACCACCGGGTGCACGCTGGGCTTGACCTTGGCGATCTGCTCCTCGCTGAGCTTGGGCCGCCAGGGGCTGCGGGCTCGCAGCTCCTCGTATTTGGCGAGATAGGAGTGCTCGGCCAACAGGCGCCGCACGCGCTGCTGCAGTTCGGGCGGCAGGCCCTCCCAGGCGGCGTGCTGGTCGGCGAACAGCGTGTCGCCGCCTTCACTGGGCAACTCCTGCGCGAGCAGCATGGACCCGAGACTGGGCTTCTCCACATAGGACAGGTCCGAGTGCCAGTAGTAGCCCGCGTCGCCCAGGCCCACGGGCTGGCCGTTCTCGACGATGTTGGAGACGATGAGGATCTCCGGGTGGCCCTGGAGCTGGAACTGGTGCAGCACATGGATCTGCAGCGGCCCGAAGCAGCGGCTGAAGGCGATCTGCTGCTCCGGCGTGATGCGCTGGTCGCGAAACACCAGCACATGGTGGTCCAGATGGGCCTGGTGGATGCGGCGGAAATCCTCGTCGCCAAGCGGCTGGGCCAGGTCCAGCCCCACCACTTCGGCAGCGAAGCTGCCCGGCAGCGCGCGGATGTCGACGTGCTGCGTGGCCGGGTTGGCCCGCTGGGGTTCAAGCGTCTCGGTACTCATGCCGGCAAGGCTAGGGCTTATCCCTTCACCGGTAAAGAGAACAAAACCGGGACGCTCATGCGCAAAACGAATTTGTCGTCAGCTCTTTGCTTCGGCCTGCAGCGCCGCCTGCACACCGGGACGCTGGCGCATGCGCGCCTGATGCGCGGCCAGGTTTTCGAGGCCCGCAATGTCCACGCCCATGCGGCCCGCCCAGCCGGTGATGACGAAGAGGTAGGCGTCCGCCACCGTGAAGGTCTCGCCCATCAGATAGGACTTGCCGGCGAGTTGCCCGTCCACCCAGCGGAAGCGGTCCACCAGCTTCTTCTTGAAGACGGGCTTGACCTCCTCCGGCACGGCCGGGTTGAACAGCGGCGAGAAGCCCTTGTGCAGTTCGCTGCCGACGAAGGCCAGCCACTCCTGCACGCGCGTGCGCTCCAGCGTGCCGGCGGGCGGCAGCAGGCCGCGGTCGGGCGCACGATCGGCCAGGTACTGCACGATGGCCGCGTTCTCGGTGATGCGCTCGCCGTCGTCCAGCTCCAGCAACGGCACATAGCCGCGCTCGTTGATGGCGTAGTAGTCGCTGCCGTCGAGCAACTGGTGCGTCTTCAGGTTGACCTGCACCGCCTCGGCCGCCAGGCTGGCCTCCAGCAGCACGATGTGCGGGCACAGCGAACAGGCGCCGGGTGCGTAGTAGAGCTTCATCGCAAGGTCTCCAAAGGTGTGCAGCGCCGTTGCCGGCAAACGCAATGCCCGCCGGCATCCTGCCGGCGGGCTCCATCGGGCGCAGGAATGTCAATTGCTCAGCATCTCTCATGTCCGACGGAAAGACCACCCCACAGCAATACGCCCGGCAGCAGCGGGTCGTCCACGACCTCTTCGAGCGCTATGCGCGCGAGTTCAACCAGGGCCTGCAAGGCCAGGCCGACCTCGATGCCGTGTCCGGCTTGTATGCCAGCGCCTTCATCGCCGCATCGCCCGCCGGCGTCACCACGGGAGAGAACGGCGCCGCGCTCAAGGGTGCCATGACCCAGGGCTTCCAGCACTATCGCGACACCGGCTGCCGACGCATGGAGTTGCGCGGGCTGGAGGTCATGCCCGTCGACCCGCTGCATGCGCTGGCACGCGTGGACTGGGAGGCGCTCTACGAGGTGGACGGCGCCCGCAAGGCCGTCCCCTTCACCAACCTCTACCTGGTTCGTACAGAGGGCACCGCCGCCAAGGTCTTCGGCTGGATCACCGGCGACGAGGCCGCGCTGCTGAAGCAGCACGGCATAGGCTGACCCGCGGCCGCCAGGGTGTTCGGCGGCCCCTCCCACTTCCCGCTTCAGGCACCTCTAAACTGTGGCCATGCAGCTCAACATCGTCGTCTACTCCAAGTCCGCCTGCCCCCAGTGCGACACCGTCAAAAGCCTGCTCAAGGCCCGAAACCTCGCGTATGAAGAGATCAAGATCGACGACGACGCGCAGCGCATGGCCTTCTTCGAGAAGTGCGGCCCGTCGGTGCGGCAGATGCCCCAGGTCTTCATCAACGACCAGCGGGTCGGCGGTGTGGCTGGCCTCCAGGCGGCCTTCGCGCAATTGAAGATCTGACCCACCGCCCTGCGCGAACCGATGGCTGCGCGCAAAAAGGCAGTAGCGCCCCCGCCGCGCGAACCTGAGCCCGTGGTGCCCCGCCCCGGGATGCCGGTGCGGTTGCTGCCGCACGACTGGCCGTTTCTCTACAGCGTGCTGGCCAATGGCGACCTGGTCATGAACCAGCGGTTGCCGATGTCGCGGCCCAAGGCCAACCGCAAGCGCACCGATGGCGACGGTGATGACGCCTTGATGTAGCCGCCATCAGGGCGCTCAGCCGCAGATGTCCACCCATCGCGCATTGGCCAAGGTCGCCAAACGGGATGGGGCAATGCGAAAGGCATGTGTCCTGGAGCCTGCGCCGGGCACGACGTCGGCGTACTGCTGCAGCCTGACATCGAAATACACGGCGAGCGGCGTGCGCAGCCCGATCGGGCAGACGCCACCGACCGGGTGCCCGGTGACGGCTTGTTCGTCCTCGGGGCCCGCCATCCGTGTCTTGCCGCCGAAGACGTCCTTGCATTTCCGGTTGTCGAGCCTGCCGTCACCGCACGTGACGGCCATGACCCACTCGTCGCCACGCCGAAGCAGCAGCGTCTTCGCGACCTGCGCAGGGAGCACGCCCCAGGCCTGCGAGATCACCTCAGTCGTGTGCTCCCGGTCGAGCTCGATGATCTCGACATCGGGGGCATGGTCCAGAAGGAAGCTGCGAACGGACTCGAGGCTCATGAGCGATTTGCAGGAAGGAGTGTTGGCATCAGTCTATGGATGCCCCTCAAAGCAAATCTAGAAGGGTTGTGAGACCGCTTCCGCCGTTTCCAGTGGCAGGCTAGTACTCGTCCCGCTCCACGCCCACGTACCCTGGCGCGAGGTTCTCGAACTTGGTGTGCATGCGCTGGAACATCAGCTTCACCGTGCCCACCGGGCCGTTACGCTGCTTGGCGATGATGATCTCGGCCACGCCCGGTTCCTTGCACTCGTCCTTCGTGTAGTACTCGTCGCGGTAGATGAACATGATGATGTCGGCGTCCTGCTCGATGGCGCCGGATTCGCGCAGGTCGGACATCATGGGGCGCTTGTCGGGGCGCTGCTCCACCGAGCGATTGAGCTGGGACAGCGCGATGACAGGGCACTTCAGCTCCTTGGCCAGGGCCTTGAGGCCGCGGGAGATTTCGCCCAGCACGGTGGCGCGGTTCTCCTCGCTGCCGCCGCCGTTGCCGGTCATGAGCTGAAGGTAGTCGATGACGATGAGGCCCAGCTGGCCGCAGATGCGTGCCTGGCGGCGCGCACGGGCGCGCACTTCCGAGGGGCTCAGGCCCGGGCTCTCGTCGATGAAGATGCTGGACTTGCCGAGTTTGTCGACAGCCTCGGAGAGGCGGCCCCACTCGTCGTCGGCCAGCTTGCCCAGGCGCAGGTGGCTCTGGTCGATGCGGCCGATGGAGCCGACCATACGCAACGCGAGCTGAGCGGCGCCCATTTCCATCGAGTAAATGACGACCGGCAGGCCTTCGTTGATGGCCACGTTCTCGGCGATGTTGACGGCGAACGCCGTCTTGCCCATGGAGGGGCGCGCGGCCAGCACGATGAGGTCACCGGGCTGCAGGCCGGCGGTCTGCTTGTCGAGGTCGTAGAAGCCGGTGCGCACGCCGGTGACGTCCTGCGCGCCGCTCTCGGCCAGTTCGTTGACGCGGTCGATGAGCTGCACGACTAGCCGGTCCATGCTCTGGAAGCCTTGCTGGCTGCGCGAGCCCTCTTCGCCGATGCGGAAGATCTTGCCCTCGGCCTCGTCCAGGATCTGCGTGACTGCGCGGCCCTGCGGGTTCATCGCCGCGGTGGCGATCTCGTCGCTGGTGGCCACGAGTTTGCGCAGGATGGCTCGCTCGCGGACGATCTCGGCATAGCGGCGCAGGTTGGCGGCACTCGGCACGCTCTGCGCCAGCGCGTTCAGGTAGGCCAGGCCGCCGCATTCCTCGGCACGGCCCAGCGACGTGAGTTCGTCGAAGACGGTGACCACGTCGGCCGGCTTGCTCGCGTTGATGAGCTTGCCGATCGCCGTGTAGATGTGTTTGTGCTCGAAGCGGTAGAAGTCGCTCTCGGTCAGCAGGTCGGCCGCGCGGTCCCAGGCCGAGTTGTCGATCAGCAGGCCACCAAGCACGCTCTGCTCGGCCTCGACCGAGTGCGGCGGCACGCGCAGGCGTGCGACTTCATCGTCTTGCGGTGCGACGGAGGAAGAGGCGGGGAAGATCGCGGACATGCCTGTGGATAAAGCTGTGAACGAACTGGGGGTAGCCGGTGGGGCGAGCGGGAAAACTCGCCCTAGAAAGACCGAAGGCCGAAAACCCCGTGGGGCCTCGGCCTTCGTTGCATGTTGCGGCCAATTCAGGCCGCAGCGCAAGACTCGTTTACCGCGGCTTACTCAGCTTCGGCAACGACTTGGACGGTGACGTCCACGACCACGTCGGTGTGCGCGGCCACCTGGACCGGGAACTCGCCCACGGCCTTCAGCGGGCCATTGGGCAGGCGCACTTGCGACTTGACGACCGGCGAGCCGGCCTTGGTCAGCGCTTCGGCGATGTCGGCGTTGGTCACCGAGCCGAACAGGCGGCCGTCAACACCGGCCTTCTGGGCGATGCGGACGGTCTTGCCGGCCAGGGCTTCACCCAGCTTCTGGGCTTCGGCCAGCTTGGCGGCGGCGATCTTTTCGAGTTCGGCGCGCTTGGCTTCGAATTCCTTGATCGCGGCTTCCGTGGCGCGGCGAGCGGCCTTGGTCGGGATCAGGAAGTTGCGGGCGTAACCGTCCTTGACCTTGACGACGTCGCCGAGGTTGCCGAGGTTGGCCACTTTTTCGAGCAGGATCACTTGCATGTCGTCAGCTCCTTAGACCTTGTGCTGGTCGCTGTACGGCAGCAGAGCCAGGAAGCGCGCACGCTTGATGGCGACCGTCAGTTGACGCTGGAAGAAGGCGCGCGTGCCGGTCAGGCGAGCGGGCGTGATCTTGCCGTTTTCGGCGATGAAATCGCGCAGCGTGTCGATGTCCTTGTAGTCGATTTTCTCGACGCCAGCGACGGTGAAACGGCAGAAACGCTTGCGGCGGAACAGCAGCGATTGTTGGTTGCGCTTGGGCTTCTTGTCTTTGGAGAAGCGACCTTTACCACGGGGCGGGGGCATAGTGGACCTCTGTGAATTTCTATCCGGATTCAATACATCCAGGGATCAGGGAGCAGCGGGTTCGATCATGGTCACGTGGGCGATGAAGCCCCGGCCATTGCGCTGGTGGGTCAGGAAGCCGCGGAAAACCGCGATGCCACCGACTCCCAGCGCTTGCAGCTCCTTGGCCACTTCGCCTACCGCAACCGCCTTGATCTCCAGGGAGATCTTGCGCGGCTTGCCGGCTTCGATGACTTCGGACTCTGCCTTGAGGCTTGCGTCCAGGGCCATCAGCCCGGCGGGGGTATAGCGGATTTGACCGAGTTGCTGGATCTGCGCCGACAGCGAAAGCTGGTTCACGCCGTCGCTGTGCTGCTAACTAAAACCTGGTTCTGGGGTGCTGACCTGTGCTCAGGCAGCTTCCTGCTGCGGAGCCTTGCGGGCTTCTTCGCGCTCGACGGCCTTCATCATGACCGAGGGAGTCGTGACGGCCTTGTCCTGAACCACGGTGAGGTGGCGCAGCACGGCGTCGTTGAAGCGGAAGCCGGTCTCGAGTTCGGCAAGGATTTCCTTGCTGGCTTCGATGTTCAGGCACAGGTAGTGGGCCTTGGCGAGCTTCTGGATCTGGTACGCCAGTTGACGGCGGCCCCAGTCCTCGACTCGATGCACGGTACCGCCACCGGCCGTGATCAGGCCCTTGTAGCGCTCCAGCATGGCCGGAACCTGTTCGCTTTGATCCGGATGGATCAGCAGAATGATTTCGTAGTGACGCATTGATGCTCCTTGTGGATTCCAGACCGAGCGCTGTCGGGATGACCGCTAGTCTGTGGAAGCCGCTCCACGGCGTCTAGACGCGGTGCGGCAAGGGGGAACCAAGGATTCTAGCCCGGAAGCGGGAAATGACCAAATCCGCCCTCCGGGAGGGCAACTCTCAGGGTGTCGGACGGGCTCGGAGGGAATCGATGAAGTCCCGATCGCGCTGGCTGGGCTTGGGGCTGAGGAAGCTCACGAGCGCCAGTGCCAGCGCCCCGGCGGGCACGCCAAAGAGGCCCGCGGACGCCGGCTGTATGCCCCACCAGAGCTGGACCGGCCCGGCCAGGCCCAGCAGCGCCCGGGCGCCCGGGTGGGCGATGCCTAGGTAGGCCAGGCAGACCGCGAGGCCCACCACCATGCCCGCCAGCGCCCCCTGGCGGGTGGCGCGGCGCCAGAACACGCCGGCCACCAGCGCCGGGAAGAAGGTGGAGCCGGCAATGGAGAAGGCCGCCGTCACGACGGCCAGGATGTCCGCCGGCCGGCTGGAGGCCACGGCCGCCGCCGCAAGGGCTGCTGCCAGCAGCAGCGCCTTGGACAGCGTGACCCGCCGCGTGCGCGAGGCCTCGGGGTTGATGGCCTTGTAGTACAGGTCGTGGGACAGCGCGCTGGAGATGGCCAGCAGCAGGCCGTCCGCCGTGGACAGCGCGGCCGCCAGCCCGCCGGCCGCCACCATGCCCGAGATGACGTAGGGCAGCCCGCCCAGCTCCGGCATGACGAGCATGACGAGGTCGGGATGCAGGCGCAGTTCGCCGAGCTGCAGCTTCCCATCGCCGTTCAGGTCCACGGCCGACATCAGCGCCGGGTCCACACGCTGCCACTGGCGTATCCAGGCGGGCAACTGGTCGAAGGGGGTGCCCACCAGGTCGTTGAACACCTCGGTCTTCACCATGACGGCCAGGGCCGGCGCGGTCAGGTACAGCAGGCAGATGAAGACCAGCGACCAGGCCACCGACTCACGCGCCGTCGCGACCGAGGCCGTCGTGTAGTAGCGCGTCAGCAGGTGGGGCAGCCCGGCCGTGCCCACCATCAGGCAGAACACGAGGGCGATGAAGTTGCGCCGCGCCTCACTGGCCAGGTCGCGTTCGGCGGGGCTGCCGTCGGGGTTGCCCGCAAAGGGTTGCATGTGCGGTGCCAGGCCCGACAGCGGCTGCGCGAGCTGGGCTTCGCTGGCCTGCTCGCGCCGCCAGCGCTCCTCGGCCTCGGCGGGCGTGCGCGGCAGCGCGGCGCGCTGTTTCTCCACCGCCTGGATCTGCGCCAGCGGCGCGTCCTGGCCCTTGAGCGCGGCCACGCTGGCAGCCGCCCTCGCCTGCTCCTCGGCCAGCGCCTTGGGCACGTCGGCAAGTCGCGCGGCCGCCGCGTCGGCACGCTGCTGGTGGATGGCGCGCACCTGCAGCTCGGCCGGGTCGCGGATCAGCTCGCGCTCGCGCTCGGCGAGCTGGTGCAACTGCTGGCCATAGACGAGCTGAGGCAACGGCCAGCCCGTCTGCTTCACGCTCAGCCAGATGACCGGCACCAGATAGGCCAGGATCATGATGAGGTACTGGGCCACCTGCGTCCACGTGACGGCGCGCATGCCGCCCAGGAACGAGCACACCAGCACACCGCCCAGGCCCACGAACACGCCCACCTCGAAGCCCAGGCCCGTCAGCCGCGTCGTGATGAGGCCCACGCCATAGATCTGGGCCACGAGGTAGACGAAGGACACCAGGATGGCCGCGCTGGCTCCCATCAGGCGCAACGCGCGGCTGTCGTAGCGCTCGGCCAGGAAATCGCCGAGCGTGAACTGCCCGAAGCGGCGCAGATAGGGCGCCAGGCACAGTGCCACGAGAACGAAGCCGCCCGTCCAGCCCAGCACATAGGCCAGGCCCGCGTAGCCGCTCGCGTACAGCGTGCCGGCCAGGCCGATGAAGGTGGCGGCGCTCATCCAGTCGGCCCCCGCGGCCATGCCGTTGTAAAGAGGCGGCACGCGCCGACCGGCGACGAAGTACTCGGCCGGGTCCGTCGTGCGGCACAGGATGCCGATGACGGCATAGATCGCCACCGTCGCGAACAGGAAGCTGTAGCCTATCCAGACCTTGGGCAACCCGCGCTGCTCCGCCAGCCCCAGGGCCACGACCAGGCCCACGAAGCTCAGCGTGAACAGCGCATAGCGTCGGTGCAGGTGGCGGTGGGAGGGGCTGTCGGGCACGGTCGCGATCATCGGCAATAAAAAACCCGGGTTCCCCTCAGGAGAACCCGGGCTGGCGTCAAACGCAGTCGATTACTTGGCGGCGAGGCGCTGCCACGTGTCGATCACGGTATCCGGGTTCAGCGAGATCGACACGATGCCCTCCTCCGCCAGCCACTCGGCAAAGTCCGGGTGGTCGCTGGGGCCCTGGCCGCAGATGCCGATGTACTTGCCCGTCGCGCGGCAGGCGCGGATGGCGCGCGAGATCATGGCCTTGACGGCCGGGTCGCGTTCGTCAAAGTCGCCGGCGAGTTGCTCCAAGCCCGAGTCACGGTCCAGGCCCAGCGTGAGCTGCGTCAGGTCGTTGGAGCCGATGGACATGCCGTCGAAATGCTCCAGGAACTGCTCGGCCAGGATGGCGTTGCTGGGCACCTCGCACATCATGATGAGGCGCATGCCGTCCGTGCCACCCGCCGCGGCACGCTTGAGGCCCCGCTCAGCCAGCATGGCGACGACCTTCTCCGCCTGCTTCACCGTGCGCACGAAGGGCACCATGATCTCGACGTTGGTCAGGCCCATATCCTTGCGCACGCGCTTGAGCGCTTCGCACTCCATCGCGAAGGCGTCCTGGAACTCGCCGCTGATGTAGCGCGACGCACCGCGGAAGCCCAGCATGGGGTTCTCTTCGTCCGGCTCGTAGCGCGTACCGCCGATGAGCTTGCGGTACTCGTTGCTCTTGAAGTCCGAGAGACGAACGATGACCGGGCGCGGGAAGAAGGCAGCGGCGATGGTGGCGATGCCTTCGGCCAGCTTGTCCACGTAGAAGGCGCGCGGCGACGCGTGGCCACGGGCCACCGACTCGACGGCCTTCTTCAACTCGGCGTCGATGTTGGGATAGTCCAGGATGGCCTTGGGGTGGACGCCGATGTTGTTGTTGATGATGAACTCGAGCCGCGCCAGGCCCACGCCGCCCGAAGGCATCTGCGCGAAGTTGAACGCCAGCTGCGGGTTGCCCACGTTCATCATGATCTTGATGGGGCAGTACGGCAGCTCGCCGCGGTGCACCTCGCTGATCTCGGTCTCCAGCAGGCCATCGTAGATGTAGCCCGTGTCGCCCTCGGAGCAGGCCACCGTCACGAGCTGGCCGTCCTTCAGCGTCTCGGTCGCGTCGCCGCAACCCACCACGGCCGGGATGCCCAGTTCGCGGGCAATGATGGCCGCGTGGCAGGTGCGGCCGCCGCGGTTGGTCACGATTGCCGAGGCGCGCTTCATGACCGGCTCCCAGTTCGGGTCGGTCATGTCGGTCACGAGCACGTCGCCGGGCTGCACGCGCTCCATCTCGGCCACGCTGTCCACCAGGCGCACGGGCCCGGTGCCGATCTTCTGGCCGATGGCGCGGCCCTCGGCCAGCACGGCGCTGTGGGCCTTGAGCTTGTAGTGGTGCTCCACCTGGCCGGCCATCTGGCTCTTCACCGTCTCCGGGCGGGCCTGCAGGATGTAGAGCTTGCCGTCCACGCCGTCGCGGCCCCACTCGATGTCCATCGCGCGGCCATAGTGCTGCTCGATGATGAGGGCGTACTTGGCCAGCTCGGTCACCTCAGCGTCGTTCAAGGAGTAGCGGTTGCGGTGCTCGGGCACCGTGTCCACCGTCTTCACGAGCTTGCCGCTGGCGGCCTTCTCTTCAGGCGATGCGAACTCCATGCGGATGAGCTTGGAGCCGAGGTTGCGGCGGATGATGGCCAGCTTGCCGGCCTTCAGCGCCGGCTTGTGCACGTAGAACTCGTCCGGGTTCACAGCGCCCTGCACCACCGTCTCGCCCAGGCCGTAGCTGGACGTGATGAAGACGACTTCCTGGAAGCCGCTCTCGGTGTCGATGGTGAACATGACGCCGGCCGAGCCGAGGTCGGAGCGCACCATGCGCTGCACGCCGGCCGACAGCGCCACGTCGCTGTGCGCAAAGCCCTTGTGCACGCGGTAGCTGATGGCGCGGTCGTTGTACAGCGACGCAAACACCTCGCGCATCTTGTGCAGCACCTCGTCGATGCCCACCACGTTCAGGAAGGTTTCCTGCTGGCCGGCGAAGGATGCGTCGGGCAGGTCTTCGGCCGTGGCGGAGGAGCGCACGGCGAAGCTGACGCCCGGGTTGTCGGCGGTGAGCTGCGCGAACGAAGAGCGCACGGCGGCTTCCAGGTCGGCCGGGAAGGGTTGCTTCTCGATCCAGCCGCGGATCTCGCCGCCGGCCTCGGCCAGCGCGCGCACGTCGTCGGTGTTGAGCGTGGACAGACGCGCCGCGATGCGCGCGTCCAGCCCCTCATGCTTGAGGAACTGCCGGAAGGCGTGCGCCGTGGTGGCGAACCCTCCGGGGACGCGCACGCCGGTGGCGGCGAGCTGCGAGATCATTTCGCCGAGGCTGGCGTTCTTGCCGCCAACTGCCTCGACGTCGGTCATCCTCAGGTTCTCAAACGGTACGACCAGGGCGGTCGCCTCGAACAGGGTGGACATTGGGAAACTCCGGGAGGTTGAAAAACCGAGACCGTCGCGTCGTCCGTGCCCGACGCCGAGCTCATGGGCTCAAGGCAGGCGCGGCTCCACCCATTTCTGGATTCTTCTCTGAGGATGGGGCGGCGCATGGGCTGATCGCGAGGAATTGCGGCCGATTCTAGGGGTTGGGTTTCACCTGGGTACGGCAAGGGCATGTGCATTAAGTCCCTTCTCCGCTCTGAGTCCCCCCTTTCAGGTGGCGTGAAAACGTTATCAATGGGCTGACGCAAGTCAAGCTTCTGGTCGGCGACTCTGGGCACAATGCCCTGGTGAGCAACGACGACACCTCCTCCGAGGAAGTTAACCCGCATTACCTGGACCATGTGATCCGTGTGTCCGAGTCACGCCCCGTCGAGGCTGCCGAGGACATCGTCACCCAGAACGGCATCAAGCTGCTCGCCAAGGGCGCCCAGATCAACGACAAGGTGCGCGAGCGGCTGCTCATGCACAAGCTGCAGAAGCCCCTGGAGGACTGCATCCAGGTCACCGAGGGCGTCATGCCCGAGAGCTTCGGCCCGCTGGGCGAGGCCCTCTTCGAGCAGCACCCGCTGCTGAAGGCCCTTTGCGCCCACGACCTCTACGCAAGCGCCCCCAAGACGCTGGCCACGCTCAAGCTCAGCATTCCGGTGCAATCGCTGCTGACCGTCTATGCCGAGCACCAGGGCGACCGCCTCAAGCACACCGCCGGCGTGGCCATGCTGGCGCTGGCCCTGGCGCGGCGCATGCTGCCTGGCGAGACCGAGCGCCATCGCATGCTGGCCCTGGCTGGGCTGCTGCACGACGTCGGCGAGCTCTATATCGACCCGCGGTACATGCGCCCTGGCACGCCGCTGGGCCCGCCGGAGTGGCGCCATGTGGCCTCCCACCCCGTCGTGGGCGAGCGCGTGCTGCGCAACATGCCCGGTGCCGGCAAGGAGGTGGCCAGCGCCGTGCTGCACCACCATGAGCGGCTGGATGGCTTCGGCTATCCGCGCGGCGTACAAGGGCCTGCCCTGCCGTTGAACGGCCAGATCCTCGCCGCCGCCGAGTGGCTGATGGCCCTCATCGAGACCAGCATGACGCCGATCACGCGCGCCAGCGTCGCCACCCGGCTCATTCCTGGCGAGTTCAGCCGCGAGCTGACCGAGGCCATCGCCACGGCCGCCCTGGCCGATACCTCGCCGGCTGCCGCCGTCGCAGACCCCATGCCGCTGGAGTCCGCGATCCCGCGGGTCGTCGGCATCGCGTCCACGCTGGAGCGCTTTCGCGAAGCACGGCCCTGGATCGACGAGCGCATCGCCGCCGCGCGGCCGGGCCTGCGCGCCGTGCTGGAGGCCGGCCTGCAGCGCCTGCTGCGCATCCAGACCGCCTTCTCCAGCACGGGGCTTGACACCCATGATCCCGACGCGCTGGTCGCCAGCCTCGCCGAACAGCGCGACGCCGAGTTGCAGATCGAGCTGATGACCGTCGTGGGCGAACTGGAATGGCGGCTGCGCGAGCTGGAGCGCGAGTCACTGCTGCGCGCCGGCCTGCTGCCCGAACAGGAAAGCGCCGTCATGCGCGAGCTGATCGCCCGGCTGAAGGGTGATGCCGGGGGCTGAGACCGGGCGGTGGCTATCATGGCCGCGCATTGACTTCCGCGAGTAGTTGCCATGACCGCCAGAACCGTCTACTTCGTCTCTGACGGCACCGGCATCACCGCCGAGACCTTCGGCAACTCCATCCTCGCGCAGTTCTCCATCAAGCCCAAGCATGTGCGCCGGCCCTTCATCGACACGGCCGAGAAGGCGCATGCCGTCGTCGCCGAGATCAACGAGGTGTGCGACCGAGAAGGCCAGCGCCCCATCGTGTTCGCCACGCTGGTGGACCGCGAGGTGCTCAAGGTCGTGCGCGAGCATTGCCTGGGCCGCGTGATGGACATGTTCGGCACCTTCATCGAGCCGCTGGAAGACGAATTCGGCATCAAGAGCAACCACCGCGTGGGCCGCTTCTCCGATGTGGCCGAGAGCCAGGAGTACCACGACCGCATCGAGGCCATCAACTTCTCGCTGGCCCACGACGACGGCCAGTCGTCCAAGAACCTGGACGTGGCCGACGTCATCCTCGTGGGCGTGTCGCGCTCGGGCAAGACGCCCACGTCGCTGTACCTCGCCATGCAGCACGGCATCAAGGCCGCCAACTACCCGCTCATCCCCGAGGACTTCGAACGCCGCAAGCTGCCCGCGCCGCTGCTGCCGCACAAGCGCAAGTGCTTCGGCCTCACCATCGACCCCGAACGCCTGGCCTCCATCCGCAACGAGCGCCGCCCCGGCAGCAAGTACGCCGACCTGCTGAACTGCCGCTACGAGGTCAACGAGGCCGAGGCCATGATGAAGCGCGACGGCATCGCGTGGCTGTCATCGACGCACAAGTCCATCGAGGAGATCGCGACGACCATCCTGCGCGACATCCGGCCGGATCGATTGATGTACTGATGCCGGCCTCCGCCTTAGCGCTCGTCCTCACCGCCGCCCTCCTCCACGCCGTCTGGAACCTCGCCGCCAAGAAGTGGGGCGGCGGGCCGCATTTCGTGCTCGCCTGCTCGGCCAGCGTCACCGTGTTGTGGCTGCCCGCCGTGCTGTGGGTAGGCCTGGGTGAGTTGCCGCAGTGGTCCACCACCGCGTGGGTCTGCGTCGCCGCGAGCGCCGCGGTGCACCTGGCCTACTTCAACTGCCTGCTGGCCGGCTACCGCGCCAGCGACCTGACCGTCGTCTACCCAGTCGCACGCGGCAGCGGGCCGCTGCTGTCAGCCATCGCCGCTGTGCTGCTGCTGGGCGAGCACCTGGGCACGGCTGGCACCATCGGACTGGCGGGCGTTGTCGGCGGCATCCTGCTCATCACCATGGGGCCGCGACTCATCGGCCGCGGCGTTGCGCACGACGAAGCCACCGCCAAACGCCGCCGCCACGGCCTCTATTGGGGTGCGGCCACCGGCACGTTGATCGCCGGCTACACCGTCATCGACGGCTACTCGGTCAAGGTGCTGGCCGTCTCACCGCTGATGCTGGACTACTTCGGCAACGTGATGCGCGTGCCGCTGCAACTGCCCGTGCTGTTGCGCGACCCCAAGGGCTTCATGCCTGAACTGCGCCGCACCTGGAAAGCCGTGCTCGCCGTCGCGGGCCTGGGGCCTTTGGCCTACATCCTGGTGCTGCTGGCCGTGCGCGAAGCGCCGCTGTCACGCGTGGCCCCGGCCCGCGAGGTGTCCATGCTGTTCGCGGCGCTGCTGGGTGGGCAGTTGTTGGGCGAAGGGGAGCGGGGATGGCGCATTGCCGGCGCAGCGCTGATCGGCGCGGGCGTCATCGCGCTGGCGCTGTGACGCGTCAAGGGATCCGGTAGAACGGGTTGGGCAGCAGGAAGGCCTTTTCCGCGTAGCCTCCTGACAGGTCGCTGGGCTGATCGCCCACGGTCGCCAGGATGCGCCAGCCCTGCAGCGTGATGCGGGCACGCTCGGCAGCCTTGAAGCTGGCGGCGGAATAGGCGCTGTGCGAGTCGTCCGGCCGCAGCACCACTTGCGCCCAGCCGTCATAGCCGGCAGCCTTCAGGTTGGCTTCGGTCGCGGCGCGTTCGGCCTCCTTGCGGCCGGTGATGAAGAACACGGCGACACCAGCGGCACGCGCCGCCTTGAAGAGCTTGAGCGTCGCCACGATGGCGGGCGCCCGGCCTTGCGCCTCCCAGGCGAGCGCACCGCAGGCGGTGCCAGACGCGACCGAGCAATCGCCGTTGACGATGTAGCCGAAGTCGTTCTGGGCCATCTGGCCCCAGTTGTCCAGCGAGGTCTCGTCGATGTCCAGCACCAGCGCTGGCTTGGTGACTTGCTTGGCGCGCGCCAGCACATAGGCCGTGGCGGCCTCGGCCACTTCCGCCTGGTCGCGCCCGTAACCGCTCATGCCGCCACTCGCCGGGCGGTCGTGATACGCCTTGAACTGGGCCTTCAGCTCGCCCAGGTTGGCCACGGGCCGCAGCCCCTTCTCGGCGCTGGGCCAGGGCGTGGTCGGGACAGGCGCGCTGCAGCCGCCCGCGGCGAAGGTCTCGTTGAGCAGGCGGGCCAGGCGTTGGCCACCCAGGGCGAGCTGCTGGTCGAGCATGGGCAGGACGGCCGTGTAGTAGGCGTCGTCGATGCTGCCGTCGGCGGGAATCATCTTGTCGTTCCACACCAGCTCACCCACGGCATGCGACTGCATGGCCCAATCCGCGGGCTGGTCGCCGCCGCTGCGCAGGTCGAAGTCCTGCGCGGCCAGCAGCGTCTTTTCCAGGCGCTCCACATAGCCGCCCCAGTTCCACACCGTGCGCCGGATGAGGCCCGAATCCCACAGCGAATGCAGGTTGCTGCTCTCCAGCGCGCAAGTGCCCTTGCAGGTGAGACCGTGCAACGTGCCATGCACCTTGAAGCCGTTGCCGCCCTCCAGGTCACCGGTGGCATGCAGGGGCTGGTGCAGGTCGCCCACGAAATGCACCACATAGCGCAGCGCCTCGCGCCGGGCTTCGTCGGTGGGTGCGCAACGCAAGTCCTGCTGCGCACGGCGCAATGCGTTCACGACGCAGTCGCCCTTGTCGGATGGCGCGCAATACGCCTTTTCGTCGTACTCCCGCGCGCCGCGCGGCATGTCGACGAAGTGCCAGTTGAAATCGCCCGGGCGAAGCGGCCGCACATCGTCGGCCCAACTGGCGACGGAGGCCAGGCTGGCGCCGCCCTGCAGCTTGGCCACCGCGGCGACGGCGGCTGGGTTCAGGCGGCGCTGCGCAATCTCGGCCACGATGGAGTGACCCTCCTGCCCCCAGGCATGGCCCAAGACCGGCGCAAGGGCAAGCAAGGCGGCTGCGCCAAGGCGTCGCAGCTGCCCAAGACGAAATACGGGCATGTCAGTCCTCTGAGGGCAAACCGATAGTGTCCAACGACTTGAGCTGCTTGACGCCGCGTCAGGCCGTCCCACCCGGCGCCAGCATCGCCACATTGACCGCTCCGCACTCCGCATCGTCGTCATCAAAGATCACGATGAACCAGAACGACTGATCGGGCGAACCGTGCACCTCTTGCAACTCCGAGGCCGGCCTGGACAGCTTCAGCTTCAGGTCGAGCGTCAACTCCTCGGCCGCGACGAGATCCGCGCGCGCCACGGCTTCGAGTTCGACGGGCTTCTCGCGAAAGTCCAACACCACGACGAGATCGTTGGTCTTGAAGTGACGCTGCGCGGCCTGCGCGAAGTCGAAGACGCGCTCGTCGAGGATGTCCTGGATGCGGTCGGGGATATCTTGGCTCACGGTGTGCTCGGCGAAGCTATGGGTCAGGCTGCCATCTTGCCGGATCGGCCTGCCCTTGCATCATGGCAGGCGCTTGCTCAGGTAGGTTGAGCCCGCCAACCCGAAGCGCCAGGGGTGGTGCACCGCCTTCGTGATGCCGATGCGCACGCCACTGGCGGTTTCCACCTGCTGCGAGGGTGCGATCAACTCGAAGGGCGGCTGGTCCAGCGGCAGGCCATCGAACGACCGGTCCAGGCCCAACGCCTGTCCGACACGCCCAGGCCCGGATGCCAGCAGTCGCGGCTGCGTGGTGCCGCGCCGCTGCGCCATCACGTCCATCCCATGCGTCGGCTGCAGCGCGCGGATCAGCACCGCGGCGCCGTGGCTGGCCTCGCGGCAGACGAAGTTCAGGCACCAGTGAATCCCATAGCTCAGGTAGACATAGGCGTGCCCCGGCGGGCCGAACATCGCGCCGTTGCGCGCGCTGGGGCCGCGAAAACCGTGCGAAGCCTCGTCGTCGACGTCATAGGCCTCCGTCTCGACGATGACGCCGCCGACCCCACCCACCAGCACGGTCCAGCCGATCAACTGGCGCGCGACGGCGGCGGGGCTGGCGGAAAAGTTGAGCGGGCGAGCCCAGCGACCCTGGCGGGTTGAATCAGCCACGCGCCGTCCTGAACGTGACGGACCAGCGCAACTCATCCACCGGTGCCACGCTGTGTTGCCAACCCCAGCGCGCCTCGCCGCGCAGTGCGTACACCGAGCGCGGTGCCACGGTGAGCTTCAACACGTCCTCGCGCCTGGGCGCATCCGGCGGATACGGCCGAAAACGCAGCACGGCTTCGCCGCCCAGCGACACGCCGAACACGTCCTCGAAGTTGGGCACGTCCCGGTGCCAGCCCAACGGCGTGCCAGGTGCGTACTCGGCTACCAGCGTGTGCGCCAGCGCGTGTGGCGCGACGCCCGCCCACTCGGCCACTCGTGCGCGCAGCGGGTGCAGCGCCGCTATCAGCTCACCCGACGGTAGCAACTCGTTGGTGTCGTAGTCGAAGCGCCCGCCGTAGCTCACCACCTTGCGCCGGGCGGTGTAGTTCTTGTACTGGGCTTGCTTCAGCGGCAGTCCTTGCACCAGGGCGATGAGTTCAGCCTCCTCGGCTGCGGACAGGAAGCCGGGCTGATAGGTGAGCCCCTGCGGCAGCGCGCCGGGCGAAGGCGCGAGGTCGTCGAAGAGAGAGGCTTGGGGCATGGCGTGCGGGTGGCAAGACAGTCAACTGAGGGCGCATCACCAGCATTCAACGCCTGCTCCTAGCCCGCTAGCACCCCGCGATACACATCCACATACCGCCCCGCCGCATCCTCCCACCCGAACCGCTGCCTCATCCCCGCATCCCGCACCCTGGCCCAGTACTCCTGCCGGCTCCAAAGCACAAAGGCGCGCCTCAACGCTCGCCGATAGGCCTCCACCGTAAAGGCGTCGAAGACGAAGCCGGTGGCAGTGCCTGCGGCCAGGTCCTCCAGCGTGCAGTCCACCACCGTGTCGGCCAGGCCGCCCACGCGGTGCACCAGGGGCAGCGCGCCGTAGCGCAGGCCGTAAAGCTGCGTCAGGCCGCAAGGCTCGAAGCGGCTGGGCACCAGTACCACGTCGCTGCCGGCGTAGATGCGGTGTGCCAGGCCTTCGTCCATGCCAGTGCGGCGGGCAACCTGATGCGGGTGCTTGACGGCGGCGTCTGCGAAGGCCTTGTCCAGGCGGGCGTCGCCACTGCCAAGCACGACGAGCTGGCCTCCTGCCTCCAGCAGGTCGGGCAAGGCCTCCAGCACCAGGGGCAGGCCCTTCTGCTCGGTCAGGCGGCTGACGACGCCGAAGAGCGGCGCCCCGGGCTTCACGTCCAGGCCGCATTCGCGCTGCAGCGCGGCCTTGCAGTCGGCCTTGCCTTCGGGCCTTTCCAGGCTGTAAACCTCAGCGATGCTGCGGTCGTGGTCGGGTGACCAGATCTTGGCATCGACGCCGTTCAGGATGCCGTGCAGCACGCCGGCCCGATGGCGCAGCAGGCCGTCGAGGCCGCAGCCTTGCTCGGGCGTCTGGATCTCGCGCGCATACGTGGGGCTCACGGTCGTGATGGCGTCGGCGAAGTGCAGGCCGGCCTTCATGAAGCTCACCTGGCCGAAGAACTCCACACCTTCCACCGCGTAATGCGCCGGTGGCAGGCCCAGCTCGCAGAAGGTCGGGGCCGGGAACAGCCCTTGGTAGGCCAGGTTGTGCACCGTGAACACACTCTTGGCCCGCGAGCGCAGCTTGGCGCGGCTGGCCGCGAGGTGGGCACAGGACAGCGCCGCATGCCAGTCGTGGGCGTGCACGATCTGCGGCAGCCATTGCGGGTCCAGCCCCTCGGCGAGGCGCGTGGCGGCCAGGCCCAGCAGCGCAAAGCGGCGGTGGTTGTCGGGGTAAGCCACACCGGCCGCGTCGGCATAGGGGTTGCCAGGGCGTTCGAACAGGCCTGGCGCATCCAGCAGATAGACCGGCGTGTCCCCATGCCCCGCCAGCCGCCCGCGCAAGAGCGCCGCCCTGCCCTCGCCCCAGGGCAAGCTCAGGGGCGCGACGGCGCATTCGCCCGACAGCGACTCGCGAAACGCCGGGAAGCCCGGCAACAGCAGTCTCACCTCGGCGCCGGCTGCTCTAAGCGCAGCGGGCAACGCGCCGGCCACGTCGGCCAGGCCGCCAGTCTTCACCAGCGGTACCAGCTCGGCGCTGACCTGGAGGACCTTGATCACAACTTGGCGAGCATCTGCTTGGTGATGAGCACCACGCCATTCTCGGTGCGCTCGAAGCGCTCGGCATCCAGCTTGGGGTCCTCGCCCACGACGAGGCCGTCGGGGATCTCGCAGGCGCGGTCGGCGATCACCTTGGTGAGCCGGCAACTGCGCCCGATGCTCACGCCGGGCAGCAGCACGCACTGGTGGATGTTGCAGAACGAGCGGATGCGCACGTTGTTGAACAGCACCGACTGCACCACGTGCGAGCCCGACACGATGCAGCCGGCGCTGACGATGGTGTTCACGGCCATGCCGTGCATGCCGTTGTGGTCGGTGATGAACTTGGCGGGCGGGAGCTGCCGCTGGTAGGTCCAGATGGGCCAGTCGGTGTCGTAGATGTCCAGCTCGGGGCTGATGGAGGCCAGGTCCAGGTTGGCGGCCCAGAAAGCGTCCAGCGTGCCCACGTCGCGCCAGTAAGGCGGCGCGCCATTGGGGTTGAGGATGCAACTCATGGCGAACGGGTGGGCCACCGCCTGGCCTTCAGACACGGCTTTGGGGATCACGTCCTTGCCGAAGTCGTGGCTGGAACTCGCGTCGGCCAGGTCCTCGGCCAGCAGCCGATACAGGTAGTCGGCGTTGAAGACGTAGATGCCCATGCTGGCCAGGCAGATGCCCTCGCGGCCGGGGATGCAGGGCGGGTTGGCGGGCTTTTCCTGGAAGGCCGTGATGTGGCGCTCTTCGTCCACCGCCATGACGCCGAAGGCCGTCGCCTCCACCTTGGCCACCTCGATGCAGCCCACCGTGCAGCCCGCGCCGCTGGCGACATGGTCGGCCAGCATGCTGGAGTAGTCCATCTTGTAGATGTGGTCACCGGCCAGCACGACGATGTAGTCGGCCCCGGTGCTCTGGATGATGTCCAGGTTCTGGAACACCGCGTCGGCCGTGCCGCGGTACCAGCTCTCTTCGTCCACCCGCTGCTGGGCGGGCATGAGGTCCACCGTCTCGTTCAGCTCGGCGCGCAGGAAGCTCCAGCCGCGCTGGATGTGGCGCAGCAGCGAATGGCTCTTGTACTGCGTGACGACGCCGATGCGCCTGATTCCTGAGTTCACGCAGTTGCTGAGCGCGAAATCGATGATGCGGAACTTGCCGCCGAAGTAGACCGCCGGCTTGGCGCGCGAGTCGGTCAGCTGCTTGAGCCGCGAGCCACGCCCGCCGGCCAGGACGAGGGCGATGGCACGGCGCGCGAGCTGGTGGGGCGAGGCGACGGGGGGCATGGCTTGTCTCCGGCTGCGACTGCAAACGCTTGCAGCGTACGCCAGCGAGTTTGCGCCTCCGCTGGGGGCTTCCCCTCAGAGAGGGCTTTCCGTTCCTTCGTCCGCGGCGGCCTGGGCCAACGCACGCTCAAAGGCGCTGCGGCTGGGCACCTCGACGAACACACAGCGCTTGTTGTGGCGCTTGCAGTGGTCCTTCACGCGCCAATAGGCGTCATGGCTGATGCAGCCGGTCTGGCAGATGACGAGGTCGGCCGCGGCGAGCTGGGGCTCCAGATGTGCCGGCTTGTGCTCGCTGCCGCCATCGTGGTGCAGGAACTGCGCACCGCAGCCCTCCACGGCCTGGCGGTATTGCGGCACGCTGCCGCCGCGCCCGCCCACGCACAGCACCACGCGGTGCTCCAGCTTGATGGGCTGAGGGGCGGGGGACTCAAAATCCCCTGCGGCTGCCGGCGCTTCAACCTCGGTGCCGGCCTGCGGCCGTGAGTTGAGCCGGTTGATCTCGCGCTGCAGCGCTTGGTTGCGCTCCACCTGCTCGGCCAGGCGCTGCTGAAGGGCCTCGCGCTCGGGCAGATCGGGCCGCGCGGCCTGCAGGTGCAGCACCTGCTCCTGCGCCAGGCCGAGCTGCGTCTGCAGGCCGATCTGCGCGGCACGCAGTTGCACCCTCTCCTGCTCCCAGGCCTGCTGTTCGCGGGCGCGCTCCAGGCTCCAGCCCGTCACGCGTTGCTGCACCTCGCCGTACTCGCGCGCGAGCGCCTGGTGCTCGGCGGCCAGCTCGCGGTGGCGGGCCATGTCCACGCGCTGTGCGGCGCCCACCTGATGCTGCAGCATGTGCACCTGCCCCAGCACGCGCATCTCCAGCCACTCGTCGCAGCGCGGGTGCGTGAGCGTGGCCCAAAGCGCACCGGCGATCTCGCCCTGGGCCGCGCGGCCGCGCCACCAATGCATCAGCGACTCGCGGCATTTGGCCTGGGCGGCCTGGCGCAGATCGATGGCGAAACGCTGCTCCAGGTCTTTCTGCACCGCCTCGGCCACCGCGTTGCGGCGGGCGCTGGCGGTGACCAGGCTGCAGTGCAGCGTGTAGTCGTCTTCGTCGCCCTGCAGCACCAGCAGCTTCCTGGCGAGCTGGCGCACGCGCTCCAGCGGCAGGCACACGCCGATGACGGGGCAGTGCGAGTGGCTGCCCAGCTCCCACAGGCGGCGGCGGCGCGAGCCGGTGGTGGGGAGTGCAGCGGCATGCGCAGCGCAGCAGGAGTCGGCCATGCGAGGTCCTTCATCGAGGGCGCGGGCTGGCGGCGGCGGGCTGGCGCGTGGGCGGGAGGGCTATTTGGTCAGGATCAGCTTGCCCTGGGCCGTGACGCGCAGGCGGTAGACCTGCTGGCGGTGATTGATCAGCACCTCGCCGCGTGAGCCGAGCAGCGCGGCACTGTCGATGTGGCGGGCTCCGCCCGCGCCCTGGGTCACGGCTGGGGCTTGAGCCGGCGGTTTGGGCGGGTGGGGATCGGCAAGCATGGTGGCACTGTAATGAGAATCATTCTCGATTGCAAGAGGCGCCTATGGCCTCGATAGCCCCGCCGGCCGGGAATGCATGCAGGTGCACCTTGTCGTTCACCTTCTCGCAGTCGCTCCGACTGCGAGACGACGTGGACGTCACCACCGCCGTGCCCGAGCCTTCCACCTGCTGCTGCTCGCGCGCCGGGCCAAGTCTCAGCCCCAATGCTCGGCTTCAGGCGGCGGCACCACCCACGAGTGCATGCGTTCCTCGTAGACCGACACGCTGGGCGCAGGAAAGCCAGGGTCGGCAAACGCGCCCACCGGGATGGCCAAAAAAGCCTCCAGCCCCTCGGGCTCGTAGTAGACCGTGGCGCCGCACTGCGGGCAGAAGTGGAACTTGACCCGCGAACCCTCATCGCCGACGCGCACGTAGACGGTCGACGTGCCCGACAGCGTCACGTTCTCGCGTGGGAAGCGGGCCTGCTCGCCGAACACGCTACCCGTGCGGCGCTGGCAGGCCAGGCAGTGGCAGATGGACACGCGCACGGGGTCGCCGACGACGTGGGCGGTGAGCTGGCCGCAGCTGCATGAGGCGAGACGGTTTGTCATGAGGTGCTCCTGGGGCCTTGGTGCCGATGCCGGCAGTCTCTCCCATGGCTGGCTCACCACGCGAGCCCGCGCCCAGGCCGCAGAATGCCGCCATGCCCGGCCGCCACCTGGAACTCCTCGCCCTCACCCGTCGCCACCCGTCGGCCGTGCTGCTCGTCGTGCAGCTCGCAGGGCTGCTGCTCTACCCACTGCTGGAAACAACCCGCGCTGGCCCCCTGGCCTTGAGCGCGGTCGGCATCACGGTGCTGGTGTTCACGACGCGCATGGTGCGCCGCACGCCCGGCCTTACCTGGCTCAGCGTATGCCTGGCACTGCCCGCCATCGTCATGCTGCTGCTGCAGGCCACGCTGGACATGGACTGGCTGCAACCCTGGTCGGCGGCCTTGGAGGCGGTGTTCTATTTCTACGCCGCGGCCAGCCTCGTCGCCTACATGATGGGCGACATGCACGCCACGACGGACGAGCTGTTCGCGGCCGGCGCCACCTTCACGCTGCTGGCCTGGGGCTTCGCCTACAGCTTCGTCGTGCTGCAGGCCGTTCAGCCGGGCAGCTTCGCGGCGGCCGTCAACCCGGAGCAGCCGCGCACCTGGACGGAGCTCATGTTCCTGAGCTTCGCCCTGCTGTCCAGCACGGGCATCGGCGACGTCATCCCGCTGCGCCCCATGGCCCGCGCGCTGGCGAGCCTGGAGATGTTCGTCGGCCTCATGTACCTCGCGGCCGTCGTGTCGCGGCTGATCGGGTTGACGCTGCTGCGGCGGCAGTAGCCTTCAGTACCCGTCGCCGATCGCCACCCAGCCTCGCCGGCCCACGAACACCGGCCAGCGGCTGGAGAAGCCGATGGCCATGCCGTCGGCGATGAGGGGTTCGCGGGTCCACGTATCACCGCCATCGGTGCTGCGAAGGACGGCGTCGGCGCGCAGGATGATGCCCGTCTTCCCGTCCGGCGAGAAGCGGATGGCGGTGGGCGACACGGACGGGAAGGGCTGCTGGATCGCCTGGCGCCAGGTCAGCCCGGCGTCGTCGCTGCGGTTGAGCGCGCCAAGGCTGTCGAGGATGAAGACCGTGTTGCCGCCGGCCCAGGCCATCGAGACCGGATAGGAGCCGCCATAGCTGCCCAGGTTCCAGGTCTGGCCGCGGTCCGTGCTGCGGTACAGCCCGCCGCCCCGGGCCGGAGCCAGCGCCACACTGCCGCGGGCACTGACCAACCCGGGGGACAGGTTGACGCTGGCATCGCCGCCAGGCAGGACCAGCGGCTGGGTCCACGTGGCGCCCCGGTCCTGCGTGCGGTACAGGCCGCGCGATGCGGCCACCAGCGCCGTACCGCGATCCACCATCACCAGGCTGTTGACGCTGCCGGTGAGCCATGGGGATGCCGTCCAGTTGCGGCCGCCATCGGTCGTGACCAGCACGTCGCCCCCGCTGGCGATCACCATGCCGACCTGCGAATCGGCGAAGGACATCGAGGTCGCGGTGGAGTCGCCGGCACGGGCGAACTGCTGTTGCCGCTGCCAGGTGAGGCCACCATCGGCGGTCTTGAACAGCGTCACCGCGTCATCGACCGCACCGAAGGCAATGCCGCGCTGGTCGTTGTCGGGGAACTCGATGCTCGACAGCAGGGCCTCGCCCAGGTTCTTGTCGACACCGTAGGCGGTGCCCCAGGTGGCACCGAGGTCGGTGCTGATGCGCGGCCCGCCGATCTGGCCCACGCCCAGGGCCACGTTGTCGGGCGAGAAGTCCACGTCGCTGAACCGGGGGTGGTTGACGTCCACCGCCCAGCTCTGGCCGTTGTTGACGCTGCGCATGCCCCCTCGCGACGTGTAGTTGCCGACGTCGCCGTACATGTCCACGCCGAACTGGCCGTCCCGGCTGAACCTCACCTGCGACACCGGCTTGTAAGTGCCGCCGACGAGCGGCATCTGCAGCCAGTTCTGGCCACCGTCCATGCTGAGTGCGAAATGCCTTCCGGTGATCGTCAGGATCCCGTCGGTGGAGAAGGCCACGTAGGAATTCGTGCCGGCCGGCTGGGACGTCGCAGGCATGTCCTGCGCCTGCCAGCTGGCCCCGCCGTCGGTGCTGCGGAACCAGTGGTTTTCGCCGGTCGCGAAACCGAGCATGCCGCGCAGTGCCAGGCCGGTGATCTTCTCGAAGGGCTTGGCCGGATCGGCGGACGGGATGCGCGTCCACGTGAAGCCGCCGTCCACCGTGCGGAAGACGCCTTCCCGGGACGAACTCAGCACGCCGACGCTGGCGTTGCGGAACGACAGCGAGTCGATGTAGTCGGTGGTGGGAATGGGGATGCTGCGCCAGGTCAGGCCCGCGTCCTCGGAGCGGATCAGGGTGCCCTTGTTGCTGGCAGCCACGACGGTGCGCGCATCGAGCACCGCCAGCCTCCAGTAGTTAGGCAAGTCGGGCATGGGCTCCTGTACCACCTGCCAGCTCGCACCGGCGTCCACCGTGCGCGCGATGACGCCTTGGGCACCCACGGCAACCGCAATGCGCGAGTCCAGCCACTGCACGGCGTTCAGATAGGTGTTGCTGAAGGTGGACCACACGACGGTGATCGGCTTCTTGTTGTTGCCGGTGGTCACCGCCTTGCTGTAGACGGTGCCGGCCGCGCTGCTCAGCCTGGCGCGCAGCATCCGGCGGCCATCGGCGGCGGTGGGCGTCCAGGTGTAGCTGGCGGCAGCGGCGCCGGCGATGTCCTGGTAGCTGGTGCCGCCGTCCCGGCTCACCTGCCATTGGACGTTGGGGGCCGGCTTGCCTGTGCCTGCCACCGTCACGGTCACCGGGACGCCGATGGCGCCGGAGACCACGTCCTGCGGCTGCACCGCCACCTGTGGCGGCACCTGCACCGTCAGCCGAGCCGCGGGCGAAGCCAGGTCGCCCACGCGGTTGCTGGCGACAACGCGGAACAGCTTGCCGTCGTCCGCCTCAACGGTGGTCGCCAGCTCAAGCCGCGCGCCGGTGGCGCCGTTGACGTTGGTGAAGCTGCTGCCGCCGTCCAGGCTGACCTGCCACTGGTAGGTCGGCGTCGGGTTGCCGCTGGCCTCGGCCTCGAAGGCCACCGGCTGGGACTGCAGCACCACCGCCGGCTGCGGCTGGCGCACGAAGCCCGGTGCGGCCGCGGCCGCCACGACGGCCAGCCGCCCGACGGCGCTGGTTTCGCTGCCTTCGGAATTCCTGGCCACGGCGCGATAGCGGCGGCCGTTGTCCGCCAGCGAGGCGTTGGCGACGACGAGCGTGGACGTCGTCGCGCCGGCCACGGCCGTCCAGGCCTGGCCGTCGAGGCTGGTTTCCCACTGCAGCGTCGGTCCGGGCTCTCCGCTGGCGGTCGCCGTGAAGGTCGCACCCTGCCCCGCCTCGATGCTGCGGTCCTGCGGCTGCGCTGTGAAGAGGGGCTTGGCCAGCGCCGGCAGCACACTCAGCGTGACGGCGCGCGAGGTCACGGTCGCGAGGCTGTTGCGCACCACGACGCGATACATGCGGCCGCTGTCGGCCAGCGTGGCGGCCGGCAGCGTCAGCGTCTCGGCCGTGGCGCCCGCGATGTCGGTCCAGGCCAGGCCGTCGGTACTGCTCTGCCACTGGTAGCCGAGGCTGGTGCCGGTCGCGGTGACGCTGAAGCTCGGCGCCTGGTTGGCGCGCAACTGCACGTCGCTGGGCTGGGCCGCCACGGCGGCGGCGACCTGCGTCACCGTCACACGCAGCGTGACGACCGAACTCGTCAGCGCCGCCGACCCTGAACGCACCTGGGCGCGGTACTGCCGGCCGTTGTCGGCCTCGGTAAGGTTGACCAGGCTGAGCTCAGCCTGCGTGGCGCCGGGGATGTCGGCCCATTGCCCATCCGAGCCCAGGCGCTGCCACTGGAACGTGGCGTTGGCGGTCGCAGCGACCCGGAAGGTCGCGGCATTGCCGGTGGTGCTGCTCTGGTCCGCCGGCTGCTGCGTGATCGCGAACGTCGGCTGCGAGACCTCGGGACTGCCACCACCACCGCCGCCGCCACAGGCGGCCAGTGCCAGCAACAGCGGCAGGATGAAAAACAGGCTGCGCAGGCGCGCCAGGGCGGTTTGGGCGCTGATGCGCTCGATGGCGAAGCTGGTGTTCATGGTTCTCCTCGTTCTTCCCTGTCTGCCCCCCGGGCACTCCCGGCCCGTCAGCGGTGCCGCCTGGTTCAAGGCGGACCGATCGTTGTCTCAATACCCGTCGCCGAGCAGCACGGTGCCGTCCTGGCCCACCACCACCGGCTTGTTCGGACCCACGAAGCCGACGCCCTTCAACCAGCCCAGCGTGCGCACGAGGTCGCGGTTCCAGGTCTGGCCGCCGTCGCTCGTGCGATAGATGGTGCTGTTGCTGACCATGAAGCCCAGCCGACCGTCCGCCGAGAAGCTGATCTGGCCATACAACTCGACCGGTTGCGGCTCCGCGCGCACCTCGCGCCACGTCACACCGGCGTCGTCGCTGCGGCTGAGCGCGCCGCGAACGTTGAGGATGAAGACAGTCGAGTCGCTGGTCCAGGCGATCGACGCCGGCCAGGTGCCGCTGTAGGTGCCCGTGCTCCAGGTCTTGCCGCCATCGATGCTCCGATGCAGCCTACCCTGCAAGGTTGGGACCAGCACGACATTGCCACGGGCGCTGATCCTTTCCGGCTGCAGCTCGTACTGGAAGCTCGACACGCTCAAGACGGCCGTCCAGCTGTTGCCACCGTCAACGGAGCGATGCACGCCCGCCATTGAACTCAGCAGTATCGTGTCGCGGTCCAGCATGGCCACGCCGTTCGTGTACCAGCCCGGATTCGGCAGCTTGACCCAACTGCGCCCGCCGTCGACCGTGCGCAGCAACGGGCCATCGCTGGGGGCCATGCCGACTTGTGCGTCGACAAACACGGGGGGCGCACCCCGTATCGCACCGCCTGGGTTGGGGAACTGCTGAACCGGCGTCCAGGTGCGGCCACCGTCGGCCGTCTGGTGCAGCACCATCGAGTTGCCGAGACTGCCGACGGCAACGCCGCGATCATCGTTGCTGGGGAATGCGACGCCCCAGAGATCGGCCCCCTCCAGGCCCTGGCTGCCATAGGGCGCGCCCCAGGTGGCGCCCTGGTCGGTGCTCAGGCGCAGTTCACCGTTCTCACCCACCCCAAGCGCCACGTTGTCGGGCGAGAAGTCCACGTCGGTGAACGAGGTGTAGATGCCACGCCAGGCCCAGGTCTGGCCGCGATCGGTCGAGCGCATGGAGCCCTCCACATCGATGCCCACCTGTCCGTCGCGGCTGAACCGCAACGCGCTGCGCGGGGCGTAGACACCCGAGATCGGCGGGACCGCCTGCCAGGTCAGGCCGCCATCGGTGCTGCGCGCGAAGGGCCCGTTGGCAATCGCCAGCGTCTGGTCGTCAACGAAGGTGACCGAGACCAGCATCTGCGGGAAGCTCGACGCGGGCAGGTCCAGCGCGTTCCAGCTGGCGCCGCCGTCGGTGCTGCGGAACCAGCCGTTCATGCCTGTCGCGAAGCCCAGCGTGCCGCGTAGCACGATGCTGCTCAGTTTCTCCAAAGGCTTGGCCGGATCGGCGGAAGGAATGCGCGTCCAGGTCAGGCCACCATCGACGGTCCGGAAGGCCCCCTCCGTGTAGGTGTTCATCACGCCCACGCTGGCATTGCGGAACGACAGCGAGTTGACGTACGCCCTTGTCGGGATGGGGACGAAGCTCCACGTCTTGCCCGCGTCCTCGGAGCGGATCATCACGCCATTGGAGCCGGCCGCGACCACGGTGCGCGAATCGAGCACCGCCAACTGCTGGAGCTGGGGCAGGTCGGCCATGGGTTCGTTGACGAAGGTCCAGGTCGCACCGCCATCGGTGGTGCGCACGACGGCGCCCTGGTTGCCCACGGCCACGGCGATGCGCGAGTCCAGCCAGCGGACCGAATTGAGCCGGGTGCCGACGAAGCTCGGCGACACATGCGTCCAGCGCGCCTTGTTGACGCGCACCGCCTTGCTGTAGGCCACGCCGGCCGCGTTGCTGAGCTTGGCGCGCACCAGCTGGGCGGACGCCGGCGCCAAGGTGAAACTGGCCTCAGTGGCGCCGCGGACATCCTTGTAGTTCGCGCCGTCATCGCTGCTGTACTGCCATTGCACGGTAGGTGCGGGGTTGCCGGTCCCGGCCACCGTCACTGTGACGGCGGCGTCGGTGACACCGGAAATCACATCCTGCGGCTGCACCGTCACCTGCGGCAGGCGCAGCAGCGTCAGCCGCGCGGCGGTCGATGCCACGTCACCCAGGCGGTTGCTGGCAACGACGCGGAACAGCTTGCCTTCGTCGGCGTCAACGGTTGTCGGCAACTCCAGCCGCGCGCCCGTGGCGCCGTTGATGTTGGTGAAGGTCTTGCCGTCGTCCAGGCTGACCTGCCACTGGTAGGTGGGCGTGGGGTTGCCGCCGGCCTCGGCCTCGAAGGCGGCCGACTGGGATTGCATCACTGCCGCGGCCTGGGGCTGGCGCACGAAGCTCGGTGCGGACGCAACGGCGGTGACCGTCAGCCTGGCTGCGCCGCTCACTTCGCGGCCTTCGGAATTCGTGGCCACCGCGCGGTAGCGGCGGCCGTTGTCGGTCAGCGCGGCGTCGGCCACCACCAGTGTCGACACCGTGGCACCGGCCACCGGCGTCCAGGACTGCCCGTCCAGGCTGGTCTCCCATTGCAGCGTGGGCGCGGGCTCGCCGCTGCTGGTGGCCGTGAAGGTGGCACCCTGCCCTGCCTCGACGCTGCGGTCCTGCGGCTGCGCCGTGAAAAGCGGCTTGGCCAGCGGGGGCAGAACGCCCAGCGTGACGGCGCGAGAAGTCACGGTCGCGAGGCTGTTGCGCACCACCACGCGGTAGAGCCGGCCGCTGTCGGCCAGCACGGCAGCGGGCAGAGTCAGCGTTTCAGTTGTGGCGCCGGAGACGTCGGCCCAACCGAGCCCGTCGGTGCTGCCCTGCCATTGGTAGCTCACGCTTGTGCCGACCGCCGTGACGCTGAAGCTTGGCACCTGGCCCACCCGCAACTGCACATCCTGGGGCTGCGCCGCCACGGCGGCGGCCACCGGCGGCGACACCTTGAGCGTGACGACCGAACTCGTCAGCACCACCGTCCCGGCACGCACCTGCGCGCGGTACTGGCGGCCGTTGTCGGCCTCGGTCACGCCGGTCAGCGCGAGTTCGGCCTGCGTGGCGCCCGCAATGTCCGCCCATTGGCCGTCTTGGCCCAGGCGCTGCCACTGGATGGCGGCGTTGCCGGTCGCGGCGATGCGGAAGGTCGCGGCACTGCCGGTGGCGGTGCTCTGGTCCGCGGGCTGTTGCGTGATGGCCAGCGAGGGCTGCGCGACGGGGTCGGAGCTGCCGCCACCGCCGCCGCACGCAACAAGGGCCAGCGCCGCCAGCAAGGCGATCAGCCAGCGCACGAGGTGATGGTGGACGGACGGCGCACGAAAAGCGTGCGCGACGGCGAGGTTGGCGTTCATGGATCTCCCTGGACTGCTTTGTCCGCCGCGGGGCACTGCGGTCCCGTCGGCGGTGGCCCCGGCGTCCGGGGCGGCCAGGATTATTTGCGAAGCAAGCTGCTTGCCCTGGGGCTTACTCCCCGCAATCGCGGGGTCCGCAACTGCTGGCAGGCCTGCGTCATGTGAGCTTCACACCCCGGTGAGTCGATGAGACCCGCAAGCCCTCATCGCCGGCGCGCACGTAGACGGTCGAAGTGCCCGACAGCGTCACGCTCTCGCGCGGGAAGCGAGCCTGCTCGCCGAACACACTGCCGGTGCGGCGCTGGCAGGCCAGGCAGTGGCAGATGGACACGCGCACGGGGTCGCCGGCGACTTGCGCCGTGAGCTGGCCGTAACTGCATGAAGCTAAACGGTGGGTCATGTGGAGTTCATTTCGGCATCAATGCCCTCGCCTGCAGTCTGCAGCAACGCATCGCCCATGACGAGAGCCAGTGCCGGCAGGCTACAGGCGCAGCATCCCGGCCACGATGATCGCGCCTATCCAGCAGTACGCAAATCGCTGTTGGACCTTCAGATGCCAGCCGAGTCGGGCGGCGCGAGCAGCCAGCTCGACGTCGGCACTGCGTATCGGCTCGCCGGAGGACAGGCGGTCCCACAGGTCCAGCGTGTAGGGGTTGAAGCCGCCATCGTCAACGGAGGGCTCGGCCAGTCGGGCGGTCTGGCCCTCGGCCTTGGCGATCTCTCCAACCATGGTCAGGAAGCGCGGGACCGTGACGGCGGCGTGGACGATGAAGGGGATCCCGGCCAGCAACAGGGCAATCATCGTGAAGCTCATGCAGCATGTACTTTACGACCGCCGCCGGCTCACGTCCGAGGCGCATCTGGCCGCTGTCGGGCTCAGGCCAGTCGGCCGTCGTGCATGGCTTCGCAAGCCACCGATTCGGAGGCAGCTCTTGCAGTCCCGGTCGATGTCGAAGCCAGCTCCGGCAGCCTCACCCGGATCAGCGTGCCTCGCTTCGGCCACGACGCCACCGTCAATGTGCCGTTCTCGGCTTCGACCCGAACCCGCATTCCCAACAGGCCATAGGCGGAGTCCGTGGCGGTGGCAGTGTCGAAGCCGATGCCATCGTCCTGCACCGTGAGCTCGACCTGCCCATCGACGGCGGAGAGGCCGAGCGTCAGCTGGCTCGCGCGCGCGTATTTGCTGACGTTGGTGATGGCCTCCTGAACCACGCGGTAGACGACGAGTTCGGCGTTCGCCCCCAGCCGCACCGGCGACAACGCGCATTGCACCTGGACTCCGGAGCGCTTCGCGAAGTCGCTGGCCAGGATGTCCAGCGTGGTGGCCAGGCCGAGGTTGGCCAGGGCGGACGGGCGCAGGTTCTCGATGATGTCCTGCTTCAGCGCGATGCCGCTGTTCAGCTTCGAGACCAACTGCATGAGTGGCTCGAGCGCTTCGGGCGCAGCGCCGGTCACCCGGGTCCTGATGCGTGCGGCATCGAGCTTGGCGGACGTGAGCAGCGAGCCCAACTCGTCGTGCAGGTCACGTGCCAGCCGGGCCCGCTCTTCCTCGCGCGCCGTTTCGATGTGGAGCGCCAGCTTGACCAGTTGCTCGGTGCGGCGCGCCACCTCGACCTCCAGCCGCTCGTGCTCGATCTGCACCAGGCGCTGTCGCTCCTGTTTGTCGCGCTCCCGCTGCTCCTCCAGCGCGAGGCCGCGGCGCAGGCAGAGGAACAGCGCGGCCAGGCTGGCCACGCTCAACACCGCCACGCCCAGACGGTTGAGCAGCAGGGTGCGGTGAATGTCGGCCTGGTGATCCACGGAGGTGGCTCGCAGCTGCTGCAAGCTGGTGGTGCCCGCCCGAAGCGCGCCGAGCTCTCCCAGCACGCCCTCCGATTGCCAATAAGAGCTCTCGCCGATCAACACCACGATCAATGCCGCTGCGCAGGCTGCGGGACACAGCACGGGATGGCGGGCAAAAACGGCACGGATGTTCACGGCGGCGCTACCCGCTCGACATCACGTCGCGTGGCGCAGGAAAGTGATACGTGAGGCCGACCACGGCGTGACAGGCCACCTTCAGCGGGTTCGGCAGTGACGTGGCCGGGTTCGAGCGCGATCTTGAGACGGATCATGCCGGGCACGCAGGCGCGCGACCTGCCGCCGAAGACGGGGACCCAGAGGGGGGTGTCATGAGGTGCTCCAAGGGCTCCTGACCATACACCCTTTGTCGCGGTACCTCTGCCGCCTGCAGGGAAATAGGCCGAGCAGACAGCGGGCGCCGAGCAGGCCACGGCCGAAGGCCTGCAGGACCTTGGTCCGGCCGCGTTCGCGCGCGGCATGGTCGTCTGTCATGCCCTGCGCCACAGACGCAGACTTTCATTCTCGAACGGTCAGCCCCTCTGCCGTTCGCTCTCGTAAAGGCAGATCGCCGCCGCAGCCGCCACGTTGAGCGACTCCTCGCCGCCCGGCTGAGGAATGCCCACCTTCAGCGCGCAGCGGGCCATCAGCTCGGGCGACACGCCCTGCCCTTCGTGACCCATGACCCAGGCACAGGGTGAAGGCAGCGCGACGCGGTGTAGCGGCTGGCTCTCGTGCGAGCTGGTGGCGATCATGGGCACGGCCAGCGCGGCGAGGTCTGCCGTGGCCAGGCCTTCGATGAGGCGCAGGCCGAAGTGGGCGCCCTGCCCCGCCCGCACGACCTTGGGCGACCAGAGGGCCGCCGTGCCCTTGATGGCCAGCACCTGGCGCACGCCGAAGGCCGCCGCGCTGCGCAGGATGGCGCCGACATTGCCGGCGTCCTGCAGGCAGTCCAGCACCACGGTGGCGGCGTTGGCGTCGATCTGGGGTGCCGCCGGCAGTGCCAGCTCCGCGCCGATCTGCGCGGGCGACTCCAGGCCGCTCAAGGCCTTGAACAAGGCTGTCGGCACCACCAGCACACGGGCAGCGGCCTCGGCAATGGCCTTGAGCCTGTCGTCCTGCATGGCGCCCTCGGTGATGACCACGAGACCCAGCGCCCAGCCGCGCTGCAGCGCCGCGCGCAGCAGGTGGTCGCCCTCGATCCAGACGCTGCCGGTCTTGCGGTAGCCGCCGGGGTCGGCAATGAGCTTGCGCAGGCGCACCAGGGCCGGGTTGTCTCGGGAGGTGACGTGATCCAGCTTCACTTGCCGCTGCCCCTCAGCGTGTTCATGGAGACGTCCACGCAGACTTCGCGCACCGGTGCAAAGCTTCGGCGGTGCCAGGGGCTGGCGCCGTGTTCCTTCAATGCGGCCAGGTGCTCTGGTGTGCCATAGCCCTTGTGCGTGGCAAAGCCGTACTGTGGGTGGCTCTGGTGCATCTGCTCGCAGAACAGGTCGCGAGCGACCTTGGCGAGGATGGAGGCGGCCGAGATGGCCTGTACGGTGGCGTCGCCCTTCACGATGGCCTCGGCGGCCATGGGCAGCACGGGCAGGCGGTTGCCATCGATGCGCACGAGCACGGGCTTCAGGCGCAGCCCATGCACCGCCCGCTGCATGGCCAGCATGGTGGCCTGCAGGATGTTGATCTCGTCGATCTCCTCCGTCGTCGCGTGCGCGATGGCGCAGCACAGCGCCTTGGCGCGGATCTCGTCGTAGAGCTTGGCGCGCTTGTGCGCCGTCAGCACCTTGGAGTCGGCCAGGCCCTTGATGGGCTGCAGGTCATCGAGGATGACGGCGGCGGCAAACACCGGGCCGGCCAGGGGCCCGCGGCCGGCCTCGTCCACGCCGGCGACAAGGCCCACAGGCGTCCAGTCGAGGCTCACCTGTTCAGGCACCGATGAGGTTCGCGATCGCATCGGCGGCGCGCCGCGCCGTGTCCTGGCGCAGCAGTTCGTGGATGTGGACGAAGCGCTCGTGCACGGCCGTGCGGCGCGGGGCGTCGGCGAGCCAGGCCTCGGCCTCGCGGGCCAGGTTCTCGGGCGTGCAGTCGTGCTGGATGAGTTCGGGCACAAGGAATTCTCGCGCCAGGATGTTGGGCAGGCCCACCCAGGGCTGCAGGCCACGGCCTTTCATGCGCCACCAGTTCATCGCATGCATCTTGTAGGCGATGACCATGGGGCACTTGAAGAGCGCAGCCTCCAGCGTGGCCGTGCCGCTGGCCAGCAGCGTCAGGTCGCAGGCGGCGAGCGCCGCGTGGGACTGGCCGTCGATGAGCTGGATGTCGGCGCCCTGGATGAGCGGCTCCACGAGGCCGCGCAGCCCCGGCACAACCGGCATGACAAAGCGGCGGCCCGGTTTGGCCAGCAGCCGCGCCGCGCCGATCAGCGCCGGCGCGATGTAGTTGATCTCGCTCTTGCGGCTGCCGGGCAGCAGTGCGATGACGGTGTCGCCCTCGGCCAGGCCCAGCGCCGCACGGGCGGCGGCGCGCGGCGGCTCCATAGGGATGGCATCGGCCAGCGGGTGGCCCACATAGGTCGCGCCGATGCCGGCCTTTTGCAGCAGTTCGGGCTCGAAGGGGAAGAGGCACAGCACATGGTCGGCCGAGCAGCGGATCTTCTCGACGCGCTCGGGCCGCCAGGCCCAGATGGACGGGCAGACGAAGTGAACGGTCTTGATACCCGCCGCGCGCAGCCGGGCTTCCAGGCCGAAGTTGAAGTCCGGCGCATCCACGCCGATGAAGACATCGGGCTTGTCGGCCAGCAGGCGGTTGCCCAGCTGCTTGCGGATGGACAGCAGCTCGCGGATGTTCATCAGCGCATCCACGTAGCCGAAGATGGACAGCTTGCTGTGCGGCCACCAGGTCTCGAAGCCCAGGGCCATCATCTTGGGGCCGCCGATGCCGTGGGCCGTGAGGCCGGGCCAGCGCGCGCGCAGGCCTTGCAGCAGCAGGCTGGCCAGCAGGTCGCCGCTGGCCTCGCCGGCCACCATGCCGAGGCGGGGCGCGGTTTGCATCAGTTACCGGACGATGCCGCGTGTCGATGCGGCGAGGAAGCTCAGCATGTTGTCGATGTCGCCATCGGCCGAGCCGCCCTCGGTGCCTCGCAAGGCCAAGATGGCCGTCTTGGCCTCGTCCAGCGTGTGGCCGCTGCGGTAGAGCAGCTTGTAGATCTGGCGGATGACGCCAATGCGCTCGGCGCTGAAGTCGCGGCGCTTCAGGCCCACCACGTTGACGGCGCGCGCCGCAAGCGGGTTGCCGTCCACCGTCATGAAGGGCGGAACGTCCTGCGACACATGGGCCTGGAAACCGATCATGGCGTGGTCGCCGATGCGCATGCGCTGCAGGATGCCGGAGAGGCCGCCGATGGTGACCCAGTCGCCCACCGTCACGTGGCCGGCGAAGGTCACGCCGTTGGCCAGCACGTTCTGGTTGCCGATGACGGTGTCGTGAGCGATATGGCAGTACGCCATGATCCAGTTGTCGTCGCCGACCTTGGTCTCGCCGCGGTCCTGGATCGTGCCGATGTTCAGCGTGCAGAACTCGCGCACTGTGTTGCGGTCACCGATGACCAGCGTCGTCGGCTCGCCGGCGTACTTCTTGTCCTGGTTGGCCGCACCGATGGAGCTGAACTGGAAGAAGGTGTTGTCACGCCCGATCGTCGTGTGGCCCTCGACGACGCAATGCGGGCCGACCTTGGTGCCCGCGCCGATCTTCACGTGCGGGCCGATCAGCGAATAGGCGCCGACCGTGACCGACGAGTCCAGCTCGGCGGCGGGATCAACGATGGCGGTCGGGTGGATGCTCATCAGCTGTCGATGCGGCGCATGGTGCACATCAGGTCGGCCTCGGCGGCGAGCTGCTCGCCCACCAGCGCACGGGCCTTGAACTTGTAGATGCCGGCCTTGGCGCGGTCCAGCGTCACGTCCAGGATGAGCTGATCGCCCGGCTCGACAGGGCGCTTGAAGCGCGCGTTGTCGATGCCCGCGAAGTACACCACCGACTTGTCGTCCAGCACCATGTCCATGGTGGCCAGCGACAGCAACGTGGCGGCCTGGGCCAGGGCTTCGAGCACCAGCACGCCCGGCATGACGGGGCGGTGCGGGAAGTGGCCGAGGAAGAAGGGCTCGTTGATGGAGACGTTCTTGACGGCGCGGATGCGGCCGCCCTTGGTCAGTTCCACCACGCGGTCCACCAGCAGGATGGGATAGCGGTGCGGCAGGCGGCGCAGGATCTCGTGGATGTCCATCGTGATCGGGGCCGGGGTTGGAGTGGTGTTCGTTTCGTCGTTCATTTCTTCTCCAGCGCGCGCAGGCGTTCGCGCAGGGTGCTGAGCTGGCGCAGCGTCGCCGCGTTCTTCTGCCAGCTCGAATTCTCTTCGAAGGGATAGGGGCCGCTGTACACACCGGGCTCGGTGATGCTGCGCGTCACGGTCGTTGCGGCCGAGATGTGCACGCCGTCCACGATGGTGAGGTGGCCAATGATGTTGGCTGCGCCGCCTATGGTGCAGTTGGCGCCTATGCGTGTCGAGCCCGCCACGGCCGCGCAGCCGGCCATGGCTGTGTTGCGGCCGATGTGCACGTTGTGGGCGATCTGGATGAGGTTGTCCAGCTTCACGCCGTCCTCGATGACGGTGTCGGCCAGGGCGCCGCGGTCGATGCAGGTGTTGGCGCCGATCTCGACGTCGTCGCCGATGCTGACATTGCCGAGCTGCTCGATCTTCACGTAGCCGGCCTTGCTGGGCGCGAAGCCGAAACCATCGGCACCGATGACCGCGCCGCTGTGCACCAGGCCGCGCGCGCCGATGCGGCAGCCATAGCCCAGCACGACACGGGCGCTGAGCCGCGTGTACGAGCCCACGATGGCGCCGCGCTCCACGACGCTGTGCGCGCCGATGCGGGCATGGTCGCCGATGACGGCACCGGCCTCGATGACGGCCATGGGCCCGACCTCGACGCCCTGCCCCAGTTGCGCGTGAGGCGACACGACGGCGCTGGGGTGCACGCCGCGGCCGGCGGCCGGGCGCGTGCGCGCCGCCCACCACTGCGTCAGGCGGGCGAAGTAGAGGTAGGGGTCGGGCGTGACGATGGCCGCGCCACGAGCCGCAGCCGCCTGGGCAAAAGCGGGCGCCACGATGACGCAGGCGGCCTTCGTGGTGTCGAGCTGGGCCTGGTAGCGCGGGTTGGCCAGGAAGCTGATGCTTTCGGCGTCAGCCTCGTCCAGCGGCGCGATGCGGCTGATGCGGAGTTCGGACCCACCAAGCAAATCGCCGCCCAGGGCGGCGATCAGTTCGGAGAGCGCGACGGGAGTCGGGCTCATTCGAGGCTCGGTTTACTTTTGCGCGTTCAGCGCGTCGATCACCTTCTTGGTGATGTCCACGCGCGAACTGGCGTGCACCACGCCTTCCCCAACGATCAGGTCGTACTTCTCCGTCTCGGCGATCTGCTTGATCACGCGGTTGGCCTTCTCGAACAACGCTGCCATTTCTTCGTTGCGGCGCTGGCCGACGTCTTCCTGGTACTCGCGCTTCTTGCGCTGGAGGTCACGGTCCTGCTCCATGACGTCGCGCTGGCGGCGGCCGCGCTCGGCCTCGGACAGCGCGGGGGCGTCCTTGTCCAGCTTCTCGGCGGCGGCACGCAGCTTCGCATCCAGTTCCAGCAGGGCCTTTTCGCGCTTGCCGAATTCGGTCTCGAGCTTGAGCTGGGCAGCCTTGGCCTGATTGGCATCGCGCAGCACGCGCTCGCTGTTCACAAAGCCGATCTTCAGTTCCTGGGCTTGCACCACCGTAGTGGCCATCACCATCGACGCGGCCAGGGCCATCGATTGCAAGAGCTTGCTCATCATCAGAATGCAGTCCCGATCTGGAATTGGAATTTCTCGATTCTATCCGTGGGTTCCTTGCGGATAGGCTTGCCGTAACTCAGTCGCAGCGGGCCCATGGGCGAGATCCAGGACAGGCCGACACCGGCCGACACGCGGATGCTGTCGGCCTTGAGCTTCTCGTGGGCACCCCAGACGTTGCCGGCGTCCACGAAACCGAAGATGCGGAAGCTCTTGTCGTTGCCGCTGCCGGGCACCGGCAGGTAGAGCTCGGCGTTGGTGTTGAAGCGGCGATTGCCACCCGTGTAGGAGCCGGTCACGTCCACCGGGCCCAGCGAGCCGGCCTCGAAGACGCGCACGGAACCCAGGCCGCCGCCGTAGAAGTTCTTGAAGATGGGATAGGGCTTGCCGCCCAGGCCCACGCCCCAGCCGAGCTCGCTGTTGACGCCCAGCGTGATCTTGTTCGTGATGTCGAAGTACTGCTGGTATTGCAGGTTCAGGCGGCCGAACTGGGCGTCGCCCACGGGGCTCAACTCCATGTTCACGCGGGTGTAGCGCCCCTTGAGCGGCGAGATGACGCTGTCGCGGCTGTCGCGCTGCCAGCCCACCGTCAGCGGGATGGAGTTGCTGTGCTGGCCGAACTGGTTGACGAACAGCAGGTAGCTGTTGGGCAGGCCCTTGGACGTCGTGATGTCGGTCTGCTCGTAGCCCAGGCCGAAGAAGACGGTGTCGACCTCGGAGAAGGGCACGCCGAAGCGGATCGCGCCGCCCTTGGTGATGTACTGGTATTCCTCGCCCAGCGTGTTGATCGGGCGGGTGGTGCGGTAGAACACGTCCAGAGACCGCGACACGCCGTCCACCGTGAAGTACGGGTCCACCGTGCTGACCTGCAGCTGGCGGCCGGTGCGTGCCGTGGACACGTCGATGCCCAGGTAGTTGCCCGAGCCGAACACGTTGTCCTGGCGGATGGAGCCGGTGAAGGACAGCTTGGTCTGGCTGGAATAGCCCGCGCCGACCGTGATGGCGCCGGTCGGGCGCTCTACGACGGTCAGGATCACGTCGACCTGGTCTTGCGCGCCCGGCACCTCCTGGGTGTCGATCGTGACTTCCTTGTCCTTGAAGTAGCCCAGGCGCTCCACGCGGTCGCGCGAGGCCTTGATCTTCTGGCCGTCGTACCAGGCCGCCTCGAACTGGCGGAACTCACGGCGGATGACTTCGTCGCGGGTGCGCGAGTTGCCGGAGACGATGACCTTGCGCACGTAGACGCGGCGCTGCGGCTCGGCCGCGAACGTCACGACGACCTGGCCGGTCTCGCGGTTGATGTCGGGGCGGCTGTCCACGCGGGCGAAGGCGTAGCCATAGGTGCCGAACAGGTCGCTGAAGGCGCGCGTCGTCGCCGCCACGGCCTCGCCCTGATAGGCCTGGCCGGGCTTCAGGAACACGAGGTGCTTGAAGTCCTCCTCGCGGCCGAGGTAGTCGCCTTCGAGCTTGATGCCGGTCACGGTGTAGGGCTGGCCCTCGCTGACCGTGATGGCGATGCTGATGCTCTGCTTGTCCGGCGAGATCGTCACCTGGGTGGAGGTGACGTTGAACTCCAGGTAGCCGCGGTTCAGGTAGTAGCTGCGGATGGTTTCCAGGTCCGCATTGAGCTTGGCGCGCGAATAGCGGTCGGTCTTGGTGTACCAAGTCAGCCAGCCGGTGGTCGTCTGCTCCAGCAGGCCCAGCAGCGTGCTCTCGGAGAACACCTTGGTGCCCAGGATGCGGATGTCGGCGATCTTGGCCGGCTCGCCCTCGGTCACGTTGAAGCTGACGTTGACGCGGTTGCGCTCGATAGGCGTGATCGTCGTCGTGACCTCGGCGCCGTAGAGGCTGCGGGTCAGGTACTGGCGCTTCAATTCCTGCTCGGCGCGGTCGGCCAGGGCCTTGTCGAAGGGCTTGCCTTCGCCGATGCCCACGTCCTTGAGCGACTTGGTCAGCGCTTCGGTGTCGAACTCCTTCAGGCCCACGAAGTTCACGTTGGCGATGATGGGGCGCTCGTCGATGATGACGACGACGGCGTTGCCGTCGATGCTGATGCGCACGTCCTTGAACAGACCGGTGGCGAACAGCGCGCGCAGTGCGGCAGCGCCCTTTTCGTCGTTGTAGGTGTCACCGATGCGGAAGGGCAGCGACGCGAACACCGTGCCGGGGTCGGTACGCTGCAGGCCCTCGACGCGGATGTCCTTCAGGACAAAGGGATCGACCGCCCAGGCCAAGCCCGACTGGAACATCCCCGCGAGAGCCAAAGCCAGGAGTGAGGGGCGATGCTTCGCTCCCGAACGGAAAGAAAAGGACATGGGGACCGGGGAGTTCAGTGCCAACCCGCAAGGCGGGCGACGTCGTTGGAAAGGGCCAAGGCCATCATCAGCATCAGGATCAACACGCCGACGCGCTGCAGTTGCTGCTGCCACCATTCAGAGACGGGGCGGCCGCTCAGACCCTCGAAAAGATGATACATGAGGTGCCCGCCGTCCAACATCGGCAGCGGCAGCAGGTTCAGGACCGCCAGGCTCATGGAGATCTTCGCGAGGAAATCGATAAAGGTCGGCAGCCCGGCCTGGGCCGATTGGCCGGCGTAGTCGGCGATCGTCAGCGGCCCGCTGAGGTTCTTCAACGAGGCCTGGCCGATCAGCATGCGGCCCAGCAGTTGCACCGTGGTCGCTGCCATGTCCCAGCTCTGCTGGGCGCCGCGCGACAGGCCTTCCAGGAAGCCATAGCTGACGAAGACACGCTCCGGCGCCGAGCCGATGTTGAGCTCCAGCCGAGCGATGCGGCGGCTGCCCTCCTCGACCATGCGGGGCGTGGGCTGCAGTTCGATGACCTGGCCGGCGCGCTCGACGCGCCACAGCATGGTGCGTGGCTGGTCGCCGTCGCGGGCGCGGCGGATGGCATCGCGCAGGAAGCCGGCGTCGGGCACGACCTGGCCGTCGATGGACAGCACGCGGTCGCCAGCCAGCAGGCCTGCCTGCGCCGCAGGGCCACCGGGGACGACTTTCACGATCAGCGGCTCGCCCAGCGGTGCCAGGCCGATTTCATTGAAAAGCTGGGCATCCGGTGCGCGGCCAGCCAGGCGTTCCACGTCCATGCGCAGCGCGCGCGATCCACGACCCTGGGCATCGGTGACCGACAGGTGCAGGCCCTGGCCCAGCGCTTGGGCGCGTGCGACAGCGGACTGCAGCTCGGAGAGCGAGTCCACGTCGTCCCACTGCTGCCCGTCGCCGGAGATCTGGCGCACCCAGTCGCCCGCGCGCAGGCCGGCACGCTCGGCCAACGAGCCACTGGCCGGCGTGCCCAGCAGCGCCTTGGGCACGTCGCTGCCCAGCCAGGCCACGCAGGCGAACAGCAGGATGGCCAGCACCCAGTTGGCCGCCGGGCCGGCCGCGATGATGGCGGCACGCTGGCGCAGCGGACGGTTGCCGAAGGCCTGCTCGCGCTCATGCGGCGCCACGGGCTCGTCGCCCATACCCAGCATGCGCACGTAGCCGCCCAGCGGCAGGGAGCTCAGCGTGAACTCGGTGCCGTTGCGGGCAACGCGGCGCCACAGGACGCTGCCGAAGCCAATGGAAAAGCGCAGCACCTTGACGCCGCAAGCCCGGGCCACGCTGTAGTGGCCCCACTCGTGGACCGGCACCAGGATGCCGATCGCCACCATGAACCAGAAGGCCTTCTGGATCAGTTCCATGCCGATACCTGTCGTTGCGCCACCTGGCGGGCGCGGGCGTCGAGGTCCAGCAGGGACTCGATGCTGCCGCATTCGCCCGGTTGAACGTCCGCCAGGCATTGCGCGTTGACCGCATGGATGCGGTCAAAGCGCAAGCGCCCGTTCAGGAAGGCGTCCACCGCCACCTCGTTGGCCGCATTCAGCACGGTCGTACTGCCCTCGGCAGCCTTCAGGGCCTGCCAGGACAGGTGCAGGCCGGGGAAGCGCACGGCGTCGGCCTCCTCGAAAGTCAGGTTGGGTGTCGTCAGCAGGTCCAGCCGGCTGGCACCCGAGGTGATGCGCTCGGGGAAGGAAAGGCCAAAGGCGATGGGCACGCGCATGTCGGGCGTGCCGAGCTGGGCCAGCACCGACTGGTCGCGGCACACCACCATGGAGTGGATGATGCTCTGCGGGTGGATGATGACCTTGATCTGCTCGGGCGTGAGGCCGAACAGCCAGCGCGCCTCGATGACCTCCAGCGCCTTGTTCATCATCGTGGCCGAGTCCACCGAGATCTTGCGGCCCATGACCCAGTTCGGGTGGGCGCAGGCCTGGTCGGGCGTCACGTCGGCCAGCGTCTTGGGGTCGCGGCTGCGGAAGGGGCCGCCGGAGGCCGTCAACACGATGTGGTCGATGCGCTCATGCCAGGCCGCGCGGTCCTCGGGCAGGCACTGGAAGATGGCCGAATGCTCGCTGTCGATGGGCAGCAGCGTGGCGCCCCCCTGCTCCACCGCCTGCATGAACAAGGCGCCGCCGACGACGATGGCCTCCTTGTTGGCCAGCAGCAGCCGCTTGCCGGCGCGAGCGGCGGCAATGGCCGGCGCCAGGCCTGCGGCACCCACGATGGCTGCCATGACGGTGTCCACGTCCGGGTGGGCGGCGATGTCGGACAGCGCCTGGACGCCGTCCAGCACCTCGGTGGTGCTGCCGGCTTCGCGCAGCAGCGTGCGCAGCCTGGCGGCGGCCTCGCGCTCGGGCATGACGGCAAAGCGCGGCTTGCAGGCCAGGCACTGCTGGAGCAGTTCGTCCACGCGGCTCATGGCGGAGAGGGCCACGATCTCGTAGCGCTCCGGGTGGCGGGCAATGACGTCCAGCGTGTTGACGCCGATGGAGCCGGTGGAGCCGAGGACGCAGACGCGTTGGCGGGTCATGATGGGATCAGAGGCTGATCAGCGCGAGGGCCAATGGGAACACCGGCAGCAGCGCGTCGATGCGGTCCAGCACGCCGCCGTGGCCCGGCAGCAGGTTGCTGCTGTCCTTGGCGCCGGCGGCCCGCTTGACGAGGGATTCAAACAAATCGCCCACGACGCTCATCGCGCCCAGGAAGACGAGCGCCAGCAGCGACACCCAGCCGTGGCGCTGGACGAGTAGCGTGTAGAGGCTGGCCGAGTCCACGCCCAGCTTCACGTCGATGACGTGCACCCAGACGAAGCCCAGCAGGATGACGCCCACCATGCCACCCCAGACGCCTTCCCAGCTCTTGCCGGGGCTGATGGCGGGGGCAAGCTTGCGCTTGCCGAAAGCGCGGCCACAGAAATAGGCCGCGATGTCGGCCATCCACACGAGGCAGAACACCGACAGGATGAAGTTGATGCCGTGCACCTTGGCCTGCACGATGGCCAGCCAGGCACCCCATAGCAGCAGCGCGCCAAGCAACAGGCGGCCGCCACGGGCGATGTGCGGCCAGCCGCTCGGGCCGGCGCGCAGCGCATAGGCACCGCCCAACACCCAGGCGCCGGTGGCCAGCCACCAGATCCAGGCGGGCGGCGCGTTCAGGCCACCGATCAGCAGCGTCCAGACGCAGGCCATGGCCAACGCCACGCCGGCCGCGATGGCGCCCGTGCCGGGCAGGCCGTTCAGCTTGGCCCACTCCCAGCCTGCCGCGCCGATCATCAGCACGGTCACGCCAGCGAAGGGCCAAGGCGAGGCCTGGAAGAGCACCGGCAGCAGGATGGCCAGCAGCACGACGGCGGTGATGACGCGGGTTTTGAGCATGGATGGCCTCAGGCCGCGGCTTCTTTGACGCCGCCGAAGCGACGATCGCGCTCGTGGAAGGCCGCGATGGCTGCGTCCAGTTCACGCTCGCCGAACTCCGGCCACAGGCAGTCGGAGAACACGAACTCGGTGTAGGCCGCCTGCCAGAGCAGGAAGTTGCTGATGCGCACCTCGCCGCCCGTGCGGATGAAGAGGTCGGGGTCGGGGGCATAGGCCATGGCCATGAACTCCGACAGCTTGGCCTCGGTCATCTCCTCGGGCTTCACGCCGGCGGCTATTGCCTTCTTGCAGGCCTGCACGATGTCCCAGCGACCGCCGTAGTTGAAGGCGACGTTGAGCGTCAGCGTGGTGTTGTGCAGCGTGCTGGTCTCGGCCTCGTTCCAGGCGTTGCGCAGCTTGTCGGAAACGGCATCCCGGTCGCCCACGATGCGGATGCGCACGCCCATGGAGCCCATCTTGGCGAGGTAGCGGCTCACGGCGGCCAGCACCAGGCCCATCAGGCCCGAGACCTCGTCGCTGGGCCGCTTCCAGTTCTCGCTGGAAAAGGCGAAGACGGTCAGGTGCTCGATGTCGCGGTCGATGCAGGCCTGGACGATCTTGACGAGGGCGTCCACACCCGCCTTGTGGCCAAAGAAGCGCGGCAAAAAGCGCTTCTTGGCCCAGCGGCCGTTGCCATCCATGACGATGGCGACATGGCGCGGCGGCGCGGGGCGGTCTTGCTGCGCCACGATGGGGAGCGCGCTCAAACCGCGAGGATCTCGGCTTCCTTGCCCGAGACCAGCTTGTCGATCTCGCTGATCACCCGGTCGGTGAGCTTTTGCACCTCGTCCAGGCTGCGACGCTCGTCGTCCTCGCCGATTTCCTTGTCCTTGAGCAGCTTCTTGGCGTGCTCGTTGGCGTCGCGGCGCAGGTTGCGCACGGCCACCTTGGCGTCTTCGCCGATGTTGCGCACGACCTTGGTCAGGTCCTTGCGGCGCTCTTCGGTCAGCGGCGGCATCGGCACGCGGATCAGGTCACCCTGGGCGGCGGGGTTCAGTCCCAGGTCGCTCTCGCGGATGGCCTTCTCGATCTTCGCGCCCATGCCCTTTTCCCAGGGCTGCACGGAGATGGTGCGCGCGTCCAGCAGCGTGACGTTGGCGACCTGGCTGATGGGCACCATGGAGCCGTAGTAGTCGACGTGCACCTGGTCCAGGATGCCCGGGTGGGCACGGCCGGTGCGGATCTTGTGCAGCTCGTTCTTCAGGGCCTCGACCGACTTGGCCATCTTGGCTTCGGCGTTCTTCTTGATGTCAGCAGTGCTCATGATCTCTGTCTCTCGTGAGTATTGGCTTCAAACGTCCTCAGACGTGGACCAGCGTCCCTTCGTCTTCGCCCTGCACGACACGCTTGAGCGCGCCGGGCTTGAAGATGCTGAAGACCTTGATCGGCAGCTTCTGGTCGCGGCACAGCGCGAAGGCGGCGCCGTCCATCACCTGCAGGTTGCGCGTGATCACTTCGTCGAAGGTGATGCGCGAATAGCGCGTCGCGTCGGGGTTCTTCTTGGGGTCGGCCGAGTAGACGCCGTCCACCTTGGTGGCCTTCAGCACGATCTCGGCGCCGATCTCGGCACCGCGCAGCGCGGCGGCGGTGTCGGTCGTGAAGAAGGGGTTGCCCGTGCCGGCCGCGAAGATGACGATCTTGCCCTCTTCGAGGTATTGCAGGGCCTTGGGGCGCACATAGGGCTCCACGACCTGCTCGATGGCGATGGCCGACATGACGCGCGCGGTCATGCCTTCCTGGCGCATGGTGTCGGCCAGGGCCAGCGAGTTCATCACGGTGGCCAGCATGCCCATGTAGTCCGCCGTGGCGCGGTCCATGCCGACGGAGCCGCCGGCGACGCCGCGGAAGATGTTGCCGCCGCCGATGACGACCGCCACCTCGATGCCCATCTGCGTCACTTCGCGGATCTCCTGCACCATGCGGACGATGGTCGCGCGGTTGATGCCATAGGCGTCGTCGCCCATCAGGGCTTCGCCGGAGAGTTTGAGCAGGATGCGCTTGTACGCGGGCATGGTGTCCTCGGGTTTTCAGGGCCTGTCAGTGGGCCGGAAGTTTAAAGGGCGCCTCGGTGGTATTCCGGGCGCCCTTTACAGTTTCAAGAGTCTTTACTGACCCTTGGCAGCCGCCACCTGGGCAGCCACTTCGGCCGCGAAGTCGTCGACCTTCTTCTCGATGCCTTCGCCAACCACGTACAGGGTGAAGCCCTTGACGGTGGTGTTGGCCGACTTCAGGTAGGCGCCCACGGTCTGCTTGCCGTCGGCGGCCTTCACGAAGACCTGGTCCAGCAACGAGACTTCCTTCAGGAACTTCTGCACCGAGCCTTCGACCATCTTGGCGACGATGTCGGCCGGCTTGCCGGATTCGGCAGCCTTCTCGGTGGCGATCTTGCGCTCCTTCTCGACCAGCTCGGCCGACACGTCGGCGCCCGACAGGGCGGCCGGCTTCATGGCGGCGATGTGCATGGCCACGTCCTTGGCGGCCGTGTCGTCACCTTCGAACTCGACGACCACGCCGATGCGGGTGCCGTGCAGGTAGGTGGCCAGCTTGGAGCCGGTGTAGCGCTGGAAGCGGCGGATCGTCATGTTCTCGCCGATCTTGCCGATCAGGCCCTTGCGCACGTCTTCCACCGTCGGGCCGAAGCCTTCCTGCGACAGGGGCAGGGCCGACAGGGCAGCCACGTCGGCCGGGTTGGCTTCAGCCACCAGGCCAGCCAGGGCGGACACGAAGGCCAGGAAGGCGTCGTTCTTCGAGACGAAGTCGGTCTCGCAGTTCACTTCGATCAGCGCGCCGTTGCCGCCAACGACGGCCGACGACACCACGCCTTCGGCGGTGATGCGCGAAGCGGCCTTGCCGGCCTTGTTGCCCAGCTTGACGCGCAGGATTTCCTCAGCACGACCCATGTCGCCTTCGGCCTCGGTCAGCGCCTTCTTGCACTCCATCATCGGGGCGTCGGTGCGGGCACGCAGTTCGCCCACCATGCTTGCGGTGATAGCAGCCATTTCTCTTCTCCAGATCTTGGTTGACAAAAAGGGGCACGACGGCCCCTTTTCTGACAGGGCGGAAGGGCTTTACGCCTCTTCGGAAACCTCGACGAACTCGTCGCCGGCCGGCGCAACGGCGGCCAGGACTTCATTCGTGGCGTTGGCCTTGCCTTCCAGCACGGCGTCGGCGACGGCGCGGGCGTACAGAGCCACGGCCTTGGCGGAGTCGTCGTTGCCGGGGATCACGTAGTCGATGCCGATGGGCGAGTGGTTGGTGTCAACCACGCCGATGACCGGGATGCCCAGCTTCTTGGCTTCGGCAACGGCAATCTTGTGATAGCCGACGTCGATGATGAACACGGCGTCAGGCAGCGCGGTCATGTCCTGGATGCCGCCGATGTTCTTTTCCAGCTTGGCGATATCGCGCTGGAACATCAGGGCTTCCTTCTTGATCGCGGGCTGGGTGCCAGCCTCGACCTGGGCCTGCATGTCCTTCAGGTTCTTGAGGGACGTCTTGACCGTCTTGAAGTTGGTCATCATGCCGCCCAGCCAACGCTGGTCGACGTAGGGCATGCCGGCGCGCTGGGCTTCAGCAGCGATGAACTCGCGGGCCTGGCGCTTGGTGCCGATCATCAGGATCGTGCCGCGCTTGGCAGCCAGCGATCGGATGAACTTCATCGCATCGTTGAACGCGGGCAGCGTCTTCTCGAGGTTGATGATGTGAATCTTGTTGCGATGGCCGTAGATATACGGGGCCATCTTGGGATTCCAGAAGCGGGTTTGGTGGCCGAAATGGACGCCGGCTTCCAGCATCTCGCGCATCGTGACAGACATGGGTCTTACTCCGAAGGTTGTGTCTAAAATCCGGCCCGAATTGCGTCGCAGCGCCTTGAAACGAATGTTTCGAGACCGCCGCAAGCCGCAACACCTTAGTGAGGCCGGTTTGCGATTTGTTGCGATGAGTGGCCACCAACGCCCGTTGGTCGCTGCACACCTCACAACCGTTTTTGCCGACGAAAGCAGCTTCAAGAGCTACCACCTCCGGCAAAACCCGCAGAGTATACACAATCCATGGCCCCCTTCCGACGCAACTGCACCCCAGCGGTTGCCAGCCTGCCCTCCCTGACTGCCCACCGGGTGCCCGCTTGAGCCGCAGCGTCGCGGTGGTGGGCGCGGGCCTGGCCGGCGTCACAACGGCCTACGAACTGGCCGCCCTGGGACTCAAGGTCCAGGTCTTCGAACGCGGTGGCAGCGTGGCCGAACAGGCCAGCTTCGCCAGCAGCGCCCTGCTCTCGCCCTTCGTCCCCGACCTGGCTGACGCCGCCGCACCGGCACCCCTGGGCTTTCGCTTCGCCCGCTGGCGCGCCGGGCGCAAGGGCAGCGACGCGGCCAGCCAGCTTATGCGCTTGAGCCAGCTGGGCCTGGCCCGCACCGCCGAGCTGCGCCGCGAACTGGGCCTGGACGACGAAGCCACGCAAGGCCTGCTCGTCGCGCTGACCGACGCCAAGCGCGTCGCCGCTGCGGAAAGCCGCCTGGAGGGCTGGAAGGCCCTGGGCCTGAACGTCCAGCTCATCGAAGCCGGCGAAGCCCGCCTGCGCGAGCCCGGCCTGAACGGCGAAGCCACGCTCGCCGCGGCCCTGGCTATCACGCCCGGCGGCGCCGGCAACCCCCGCCTCTTTGCCCAGCAACTGCGCCTGCAGGCCCAGCGCCTGGGCGCCGGCTTTCGCTTCCATTCGACGGTGCGCGCCATCGCCGCCGACGGCGCCGGCCTCACGCTGCGCCACGAATACACGCCGCCTGCGGAAGCCCCCACCCGTGGCGCCGAACGCGAGGCCGGCGACACCCTGCCCCAGCCCTTGGGCCCGCAGGACGAGCGCTTCGACGCCGTCGTGCTGTGCAACGGCCTGGATGCACCGAGCCTGCTCGGCCAACGCCTGCCTCTGGCCGCGCGCCACGAAGCCTCCGTCACCGCCCCGCTGCGCCTGCTCGAAGCCCACCCCGACCTCGGCCCCAAGGCCGGCTGGGTGGACACCTCACGCGGCATCACCGTGGCCCGCACCGGCCAACGCGTGCGCGTGACCGGCGGCCTCACCGTCACCGGCGCCGACGCCAGGTACACGGCCGACTTCGAAGCCTTGCACCGCGGCCTGCAGCACTGGTTCCCGGGCTCGGTGCTGCACCAGCAAGTCCAGCACGGCAGCAGCCGCCGCGCGATAGCCGCGGACGGCCTGCCTGTGCTCGGCGCCAGCGCCAAGTCGGGGCTGTGGCTCAACCTGTCGCCAGGAGGCGGTGGTTGGGGTGGCGCCTGCGGCATCGCGCAGGTGTTGGCGCAGTTGATTGCCGGGCAGGCGGTGGCGGCGGATATTGCGGCGTTGGGGCCGCAGCGGTTGGGCTAGGGACCGCGCCGCAGAAAGTGTCTGCCGCGAGGCGCCTCACCGTTGCGACGGCTACTTTTGCTCCGCAGGCTCAAAGAGCTCCACCAGATTGCCCGAAGGGTCCTCGGCAAGGATCTGTCGCCCACCAGGCCCCTCAACGGGGTCGTTGCGAAATCGAACTCCGGCTTTCTTCAGCGCAGCCACGTCGTCATCAAGATTCGCGCACTTCACGATGATGCGATTCCAGCCTCCCGGCTCAGGCCTGCGGCCGTCCGGCATGGCCTGTGAGCCACCACCAGGCCCTTGGGGCGGGCTCAGCACAAGCTGAAGGTTTTCTCTTTCGAGCAGCGCGAAATGCGGCCCCGACTGAGCCGACACGCCGAAGCCAAGGTGATTCGTATAAAAAGCTATCGACGCATCAACGTCCTTCACGATGTAGCGCACCATCAAAGGGTTCAGATTCATGATGCAGCCCTTCCTGCAAACGCATTGAACAGGAACAAAGAGGGGCAATATTTGTTCCCTTGGCGCGGCAACCTGCGTGCCTGGGCGGTGAATCCGCGCGGGTGGGCAGGCTGCATGGCCATCGGACAAACTGGCTAAGCTCCCAGCCATGCACCCGCTGCTGCCCACCACCACGACGCTGCCCCTCTTCGACGTCGCCGCCAGCCGGCGCATCGAGGCGCGCGCCCTCCTCCATTCGCCCGACCTGATGGAGCGCGCGGGCCTGGCCGTCGCCAAGCTCGCGATTGCGCTGCGCAAGAGCCAAGGCCCAGTGTGGATCGCCTGTGGGCCTGGCAACAACGGCGGCGACGGGCTGGTGGCCGCGCGGCGGCTGGCGGAAGCGGGCGTGCCGGTGCACGTGGACCATGAACCGCCCGAGCACCCCTCGCTGGTCATCGACGCCCTGCTGGGCCTGGGCCTGAACCGCAAGCCCTCCATCGAGATGTTGACCACCATGGTCGCGATGGGCACCTGCGGCGCGCCCGTGCTGGCCGTGGACCTGCCCAGCGGCCTGCTCGCCGACACCGGCCAGCCCGCGGGCGAGCGCGCCGTGCGGGCCGACCACACGCTCACCCTGCTGACGATAAAGCCCGGCCTGTTCACTGGCGAGGGCCGTGCGCACTGCGGCCGCATCTGGTTCGACGACCTGGGCATCACCCCCGACGAGCCGCCCACGGCCGATCTGCTCGGCTCCGCCGCACCGCCACACCGCAGCCCCACCAGCCACAAAGGCAGTCACGGCCAGGTGCTGGTGGTGGGCGGCGCACCGGGCATGCAGGGCGCCGCCCGCCTGGCCGCCCGCGCGGCGCTGGCTTGCGGCGCGGGGCGGGTCTATGTAGACCTGCTGGGCCTTGGGGTCGGCGAAGTCGCGGACCCTGGCCGGCCCGAACTGATGCGCGGGCGGTTGGCCGACTTGCCCGATGCGATAGGCGTCATAGGCTGCGGCGCTGGCGACGCCATTGCAACCGCCCTGCCCTCGCTGTTGCAGACGCTGCCGCGTTTGGTGCTGGACGCCGATGCTCTCAACGCCATAGCGGCGAACGCAGCCCTCCAGGCGCTGGTACGCGCACGCCCCACTGGCTCCACGCTCCTGACGCCGCACCCGCTGGAAGCCGCTCGCTTGCTCGGCCGTGACACAGCCAGCCTGCAAGCCGACCGCATCGCTGCCGCGCAGGAACTGGCGCAGCGCCACGGCTGTACTGTCATCCTCAAGGGCTCGGGCAGCGTCGTGGCGTCGCCCGCCGAACGGCCCGCCATCTGCGCCAGCGGCGGCCCGGCGCTGGCCACCGCGGGCAGCGGCGATGTGCTGGCCGGTTGGCTGGGCGGGCTGTGGGCGCAGCTGCCGAACGCGAGCGCGCACGCCATCGCCTGCGCCGGTGTGGACGCTCACGGGCGCGCAGGTGAGGTCGACGGCGTGTTGCGCGCCGGCGACCTCATCACGCGGCTAGCGGCGCTTGCGCGGCGCTGACTTCGTCGCCGTCTTCTTGGACGCCTTGCTGGCCTGCCGCTTGGCGGCCTGCTGGGCGGCCTTGACGGGGTGCAGGGACGCGATGACTTCCTTGCGGCTCTTCTTGACGTCGCGGTCGGTCTGGCGCACTTCTTCCAGCGTCTCCACGGCCGTCTTGGGTGCGCGCTTCTTGGCGGGGCTCTTGGCGGCGGTCTTGGACGTGGGCTTGCCGGTGGGGCGGCTGGTGGCGTGGCGCAGCGCGCGGGCTTCATCGTCGTCGCGCACGAGGCGGAAGTCGATGCGGCGGCCGTCCAGGTCCACGCGGCTGACCTGCACCTGCACGCGCGCGCCGGTGGCGTAGCGCATGCCGGTGCGTTCGCCGCGCAGCTCCTGGCGCACGTCGTCGAACTTGAAGTACTCGCCGCCCAGCTCGGTGATGTGCACCAGGCCTTCGACGTAGAGCTCGTCGAGCTGCACGAAGAGGCCGAAGCTCGTGACGGCCGACACCGTGCCGGCGAACACCTCGCCGAGGCGGTCGCGCATGTAGCGGCACTTCAGCCAGGCCTCGACGTCGCGGCTGGCCTCGTCGGCGCGGCGCTCGTTGGCGCTGCAGTGCGCGCCGACGACTTCCCAGCGCTCGGCCTCGTTGCGCGCCTCCGCCGGGTTGGGCGGCGGCGGGCGGCCCGGGCGCTTGGGCGCCTGCGGCACGTTCATCTTGGCCGGGTCGAGGTGGTAGCGCTTGCCTGCCAGCGCGGCCTTGATGACGCGGTGCACCAGCAAGTCCGGGTAGCGCCGGATGGGGCTGGTGAAATGCGTGTAGGCCGCGTAGGCCAAGCCAAAGTGGCCGGAGTTGGTGCCCGTGTAGATGGCCTGCTGCATCGAGCGCAGCAGCATCTGGTGGATCTGCTGGGCGTCGACGCGATCCTTGGTCGCGGCGGCGATCTGCTGGAACTCGCGCGGCGTCGGGTCGTCGGAGATGCCGGCGTTGATGCCCAGTGAGCGGAGGTAGTTCTGCAGCGTCTGGCGCTTCTCGGGCGTGGGGCCCTCGTGCACGCGGTACAGCGATGAGTGCTTGTTGGTGTGGATGAAATCTGCCGCACAGGTGTTGGCGGCCAGCATGGCCTCTTCGATGAGGCGGTGGGCGTCATTTCGCGTGCGCGGAATGATCTTCTCGATGCGGCCGTTGTCGTCGCAGACGATCTGCGTCTCGGTGGTCTCGAAGTCCACCGCGCCGCGGCGGTTGCGCTCGCCCAGCAGCGCGCGGTAGACCTCGTGCAGGTGCAGCAGGTGGGGCACCAGGTCGCGCCGCTTGGCCGCCTCGGGCCCGTGCGTGTTGCCCAGGATGGCCGCCACCTCGGTGTAGGTGAAGCGTGCGTGCGAGCTGATGACGGCCGGGTAGAACTGGTAGGCCGACACGGTGCCCTCGCCGTCCACCAGCATGTCGCAGACCATGCTGAGCCGGTCTTCATACGGGTTCAGCGAGCACAGGCCGTTGGAGAGCTTCTCCGGCAGCATGGGGATGACGCGGCGCGGGAAGTAGACGGACGTCGCGCGCTCGTAGGCGTCGGCGTCCAGCGGCTCGCCGGGCTTCACGTAGTGCGACACGTCGGCGATGGCCACCAGCAGCCGCCAGCCGTCGAAGGCCTTCTTGCCACGGCCCACCTTGTAGGGCTCGCAGTAGACGGCATCGTCGAAGTCACGCGCGTCCTCGCCGTCGATGGTGACCAGCGGCACGTCGCGCAGGTCCACGCGGTGTTTGAGGTCGGCAGCGCGCAGCTTCTCGGGCAGCTTGGCGCTCTGCGCCAGCGTCTCGGGGCTGAAGCGGTGCGGCACGTCGTACTTGCGCACGGCGATCTCGATCTCCATGCCAGGGTCGTCGATCTCGCCCAGCACCTCCACCACACGGCCCACCGGCTGCGAGTACAGCGACGGCGGCTCGGTCAGCTCCACGGCCACCACCTGGCCCGCGGTCGCGTTGGCGATGCCGTTCTTGGGGATGAGGATGTCCTGCCCCATGCGCCGGTCCTCGGGCGCGACGAGCCAGATGCCGGATTCGAGCAGCAGCCGACCGATGATGGGCCGCTTCTTGCGCTCGAGGATCTCGAGCACACGCCCCTCGGGCCGGCCGCGCTTGTCAAAGCGCACGACGCGCACGCGCAGGCGGTCGCCATGCATGACGGCGTGCGTCTCCTGCGACGAGAGGTAGATGTCCGCCGAGCCATCGTCCGGGATCAGGAATCCATGCCCGTCCCGATGGCCTTGCAGCGTGCCCTCGACCTCGCCCAAAAGCCCCGCGCCATCAGCGGCCGGGGTGGTTCTTGCATTCTTCAAGTTTTTGATGATATAGTCTCGGTTTTCCTGAAACGGCCCAGGACTTCTTTTAGAAGTGTTGAGCACCTTGCCCAGGTGGCGGAATTGGTAGACGCACTAGTTTCAGGTACTAGCGGGTAACTCCGTGGAGGTTCGAGTCCTCTCCTGGGCACC
>Ga0055531_10000187_pt1 | contig 68886 bp, 61 predicted proteins | sample AraplaCvi_mCL_r2_FD_55008 | JGI IMG/M metagenome (GOLD analysis project Ga0055531, IMG submission 55008) | Arabidopsis root microbial communities from North Carolina, USA - plate scrape MF_Cvi_mCL_r2 | ecosystem: Host-associated > Plants > Roots > Endosphere | place: USA: North Carolina...
CGGCACCAGGCTCAGATCACCGTTCTTTGCCGTACGCGCGGGTTGCTCAGCACCTCGAACGCGAACGCCGTTTCCAACACGGCTGGATCCGCAACGCGCTCATACAGACTCGCCGGCGGAAAGCGCCTGGGAGTCAGGCGGAAGGACGCCGACCACCGGACATCGGCAGTCGGCAGTCGGCAGTCGGCAGTCGGCATCAGGACCAGCCATTGCGCTGCGCGTCGAGGTACTGCCGCACAACGTACAGATCCGACACCTGGCCGCCCAGCATGCGCGCTAGCGCGCACTCGCCGCCGAATAGTGGCGCGGTGTTGGGTTTGGAGATCCAAGCGTCTGCCCGCTCCGGGATCGGCAGCAAGACCTGCAGGGCGGAGTAGATGCCGAAGATCAGCGACAGGCGCTCGATGGTGCCCTTGTCCAGGCCACCGCGGAGCGTGCCGGCCTTCCAGCTAAAGAACTTTGTGCGGCTCACGCCGAGCAGCGTCATCTGCTCTGTATTGGACAGCTTCCAGGCATCGGCGATGCGGAAGAAGATCCGCAGCGCGGCCTCGCCGGCTTCCGGCGTGGTGACGTTTACGGCTGGGGCGATCGGTTCGGCGTACATAGGCCACCTCAGGCGACGAACTCTAGTCCCGTATCGAACCGAATCCAAGTTTCTGTCCGGCATGGAACCGGAGCGACCAGCATCTTGGATCCTTAAAGGTGCCGCCGCGCATTCCTGAACGGAGATATTTGGCGCCTTCCATCCGACCAGCGACCAAGTGCTACTTCGATGCGCTGCCGCTCTTCATCAGGTTCGAAGGTAGGCAGGCTACCGAGCCTTAGCGGCCTCCCGGCCTTAGCAGTCGAACGAGGACGTCCTCCGCACTTATGACGCGACCCGGATCGGCCTTGACGGCAACCAGAGCGGGCACGACCTGATCCCGCAGCCACGCCTCGATCGCATGCTCTTGCGCGTCGAGCGCGCGCAGGCCAGCCCGGAAGACCTCGCTTTCCGTCGGGTACATTCCGCTGGCGACCCTGGCCTCCACCATGTCGGCCATTTCATTAGGGACCGTGATGCTGAATTGGCGGGTGCTCCTCATGAGTGCGCAATGCTCCGGGATGGAGCAAATGGTACCTCTTCTCGTCACTGCGGGGGTTCTACGCGTGCTCGCGAAAACAGCTCAGCCGCCGTCGGTCAACAAGGCGTGACGCCGGTGTGCAAATAGTCGGTGTACGACGTGCGCTGCCCGTCGACGGCCTGTGCGTTGGGCGGGATGTCGCGCACCGTTGCCTAGTAGCAGACCTTGGTCGGCCGGAATCTCGCGTTGGCGATTTCGCGCGCCTCCGCAACTTCACGGAAGGCCTGCGATAACAGCACAGCAAGCCAATGCCGTCGTTTAGGCCAGTGCCACCGCGCGCAGGAAACAGATGGAAGAACCAGTGTCAAACGTCGACGGCCAGAAAACGGACGTTTCGGTCAACTGCTTCGTCTTATACCGCATGCACTCGCCAGGCGAACACTTAATCGCGAACAGTGCGAAGGTTCGCCCGCACCTGCACCGGGTTCCATGGAGCGGACATGGGCATGTTCGTCGTACGGCCACGTTCGTGTTTGTGCTCGTGCGCGGCAAGATCGTGCAGCTATTCGTTTGCGCGACGAAGGCGACTCGAATGGACGCGGGCCACCGCTGCGAAGTGATGGCTGGACGTGATCGTCGCCAACCCCACGACCCCGTTCGTCGTTGCGATCGGGCGGTACTATCGATCCGGGTCGATGACGGCCTGCATCACCGCGATTTCGTCGCCGCGCGCATCGAGCGCGCGCGCGCGTTCCTGCCAGCCGCGCACCGCCGCGCGCACCTGTTCCACTACGGGCCCCAGCGTGTGCCGGGTCAGGCGGTAGAAATCGGCCGTGACCAACAGCACGCCCGAATCCGGCGCGGTGTCGGCTTCATCGATCGCCAGCACATGCTCGTCCTTGTGAGGGTTCGGGTTCACGTCAAAGGCGGGGGATAGCTGCCAGCCGTCGCCCTCGCGGAGGAAGCCGTGATTGCGCAGGTGATCGTCGCGATTGCCGATCAGAATGTTGAAGAGCACGCGCCGGAACAGCTGCTCCAAGTCTGCGCCGATACGCGTGGAGGCGCCGACCACCTCGATCGCCTCGATCAGGTCCAGGTAACTGGCCCCATCGCTCTCGGTGCGGTCCAGCACGGTCATCGCCGACGCATAGGCGCGGCGCGACTGCGGCGTGCGGTCGAACCGGCGCACCGCGTACGTGTGGCCGCGCTGCGACAGGGACAGGAGCCGTGCCTCCGGCATATTGATGCCGGCGTCGATGGACAGCTGGTAGGTCAGGAACTCCCAGAGTCCGACGTCGACGCTGTCGTCGGCCGAAGGGAACTTGGCTAGCCACAGTTGGCCATCGGGATCGCGGAAGCTCGCTTTCGGGCGCGCGCCGCCGAGAGAGGCGCCGGGCGCGACGAGCCGCCGGACCCACTGCACCATCTCCGGCGCGTCGTCAGCGATCTCGCCCCGCTCCACCTGGTCGGCGATCGCTTCCAGCTCCCGCAGCGCGGTGATCGGCGGCGCCGCAAGCGCGCGGTCGTCGACGCAGTGCCCGGTGGCGGGGTTGATCAGGCGCAGCGCGCCCATGCGCCCCTCATCGTGCACGCCGACGAGGTAGTCCCAGTCGCGCAGGTTCCGCCGCGGGCGTCCCTCCTGCCGCGCCTCGATCGCTTCGCGGCGATCCATCAGGCGCTTGCCCCACCGGTCGGGGCAACAGTCGATGAAGGCGCCGGTCAGCGCGTTGGCGCCAGCGCGCGCGAAATGCGGCCCACCGGCGAGTTGCAGCTCCGGATCTAGGGGGAAAACTGCCACGGGCGACGTGCCGCCGAGCCAGTCGCCGTCGTATTCGAACGACACCGTGTCGCCCGTGCGGCTGGCCGCCTTCGAGAGCCGGCCGACCAATGTGGACGGCCCAAGGCTTTCGTCCTCAATCCAGACGTCAACCTGGTTCATGACCTACCGCGCACCGGGCCGCGGGGGAGGCGCGATGGCGTGCGCGGCGTGCCCGCGCGCTTGTTCGTCCGTCGCAGGTCGCTATCCTGCAGCTCGCGCCCCAGCTCGTCGTCGGCCGCCAGCAGATCGATGCTGTCGCTCAACCCCAGTGCCGCCAGCACGCGCAGAACCGTGGACAGGCTGGTCGATGCGTCGCCGGCCTCGAGCTTGCCGATAGTGGGGACGCTGACGCCCACCCGCTCCGCCAGCACGCCTTGGGTCATCTTCCGGCGCATCCGTGCCGCGCGCAGACGTTCACCCAGCGCCTTGATCTGGCGTTGCGTGCGGGGGTGGCTGGGTGGCGTGCGCTTTGCCATGCAAATTAAATTACATTTCCGGCCATGAAATGCAAGTTAATTTTAGATTATGGCTGCCGGGTCATTCAGCTCGGCCCCAAGGCCCGGACAGTTCAAGTTCGCCAACAACGCTGCGAATCAACGCGCTGGTAGCTACGTTGACTGGAACTCGATTCGCATCCGACGACGGTATTCGGCATCCCGTCCGCTCACTTAGTGCAAGGAACGACCAGTCGGCTACAAAAGCCGACCGAGGTTCTTGAGGATCTTGCATAGGACTTCATGTTCGCACTGATCCAAGCCAGACAATCGGTCAGTCAGCAACTGCGGCAGAATAAGCGCGATTTCCGCTTGAGCGCGGGCGCCTGCTTCGGAGAGCCACAGTTCGGTGCAGCGATAGTCCGCCTCACTTGGCGTACGTCGCACGTGACCGGCGGTGGTAAGGGTTCTAACGGCGCGACTGACGACTACCTTATCCAAGGATGTCTGTTCGGCAATGTGCTTCGCAGAGATTCCGGGCGAGCGGTGTACGGCCAGAAGCACCTTTATCTCGTTAGCCCTCAGTTGGAACCGAGTGCGTAGAGCCCGAGATAGCTGTCTGCAGACTCGTTCGCCCCATTCATGCAGCAAGAAGATCGCCGCCCCTTCCCGGCCTTGTCCTGGACGAGGCAAATCCGATTCGCCCTTGTTCGACTCAGGCGATCTACCTAGGCGAACCGGCGGGGGTTCGTTGGAACTTGTGTCTTGGGTTGGGCTGATTGCGATCATGCACCCGAGCCTGCCCGGACGGCCCATTTGTAGGAATTGGACAAGGCTGATTTCCGCACGGAACAACCTTGTCTGGCACTCACGCGACCGGGCACTCGTCTTAGATCTCCCGCAAGGACCATGCCGATGAGCGACACGAAGACACGTGGTGTACCTGCTCCACCCATAAGCTGATTCTCTTCTTGAACTTCGGCGGGACGCTTCATCCCTTATGGAGTTCACACGTATTTGCGCCGGCGGGAAGTCGCTCGACGCTATGCCCTTGGCTTGTACATACCTCCGCTGCTAGCAGCGCTTCTGAGCCTTGCATGGGGCAGATCGAAACCGTCGCATCCAATTGGTGGTCAGCACCGAAATCGATGTCAACACCAGCACAAATTGTTTGACATAGCCATAGTAAAACCGGACCTGGAGGTCAACTAGACCGGAATACGCAGCAAATCCAGAAGGGGCGCATTAGATCCCTTGTGGGCTTTTCCGCTCAAAGATTGCGATGCTTATACGTCCAGTCCTATAGATTGCAGCTGGGCCGGCGCCGATTCTCTACTCCAAAGGTCGAGTCTGGAGTGATCAGGGTGCTTATTTCCGAAGCGCGTGGCTATGTGGCGCAGCGTCCGGTGTCGCAAAGACTTCAAGCCAGGCTAACCGATATTGAGCAAAAGGTCCTCGAGCGCCTCGCACTCGGCTTCGTACCAAAGCAGATTGCACATGAGCTTGGGCTCTCCCCAAAGACCGTACTTCGGCACCGCGTAGTGCTTGGCAGAAAGCTCGGAGTCAAGAGCAATGTCTCGATAGTGAAGGCCGCAACGGCGCTGAAGCTCTTACCCTCTCGGCGCCCCTCCGATCTCGACACGGAAACCCCCAGTGAAAGCCCACTTCTCACACGTCGCCAGCGACAAGTTCTCGTTGGCTTGGTGGAGGGATTGAGCATCAAAGAACTGGCGTACCAACTGGGCCTGAGCCGCCAGACCGTAAATCGATACAGGTCAGAGCTTGCCCAGCTGCTTCGGGCACGCGGAGACGTGGCCATCTACTACGCAGCACAGGATCGACGGCTAGTCTGACGTGCGTAGAGCAGCGTTAGCCCTTGGCTGACAGCCTGCCCCCCCACTACGCTCAACGTTCTCGCATGGCACACGGCGCTTCTGCGGGGTACATTCTCCGCACTCCACCTCCTGCTCGCTTTGAGTCGCGCTGGAACGATCAGAAGCTTGCACTCAAACGACATTCGCCCGAGACGCCCATCGATGCCCAAGTTTGGTAGTAAGAGTGAGATCAGTGGCCAGGATCAGGTCAGTGACGACTCAATGCTTGAAGTTTTCGGAGCAGTCATGACCTGCTTAGCTCGCGCGATTGCCTTGGCAACTCCAGCCCAACTCGATCTATATGAAGATGAGATACGTAGGTTGTCGGAGAGCGTGGATTCCGCCTCCGCCTCGATCAACGTGTTCTATTCAGTGCTCCGCGAGATTGAGTCCCGCAGGGCGCGATTCAATTTGCAGTAGCTGCCCTCGTAGGAGCTGCTGTCAGCTCGTGGCGCAAGTCGAGCCGCCACGACCCGCGTAGCAAGCCGCCCCCCACCATCGCACCGTCGATGATCGCCTCCAAGAAGCTGGGGCTCAGAGCCTCCTAATGGCGCGCACCGCGCCCTGCGTCACTTCTCCCAAGTGGAGCTTCTCGAAACTCGAGCGGCCGGAGGTGCGACTGCCCCGACGCCATCTTACCCGCTGAATAACGCGGGCGAGAGCAACTCTCGCGGCTGTGTGCACTGTGCCGCGGATCATGTCAAACGATCGTTTGATGAATGCGCAGCACCTCGGCGGTCTCCGGCTTGATCGGGAGACGCAACTCCACCGCGAGCTCATCGTCGCAGAGCGTGAGGTGCATATCACTTCGCCGCTTTGGCGTCGCCAGCACTGGCCGTGGCCACGCTTCCGCCGAGGTTCTTAGCCAGAAACGCCAGTAGGCGCGTGTAGTACTCGCGCTGATGGGCCTCGACGTAGAACCCGTGCCCTTCCGTGTCGTAGTACAGAGTCTCCACCGGCACACCTGCTGACCGCAATGCCCGCTCCATCATCCGGCTGTGCTCAATAGGTGCGCGCTTGTCCTCGCCGCCGGCGGCCAGGAAAACCGGGACCCTGATGCGCTCGGCCATTCGATTGGGCGAGGTTGCGGCCAACTCGTCGCGCGAACCGATCCATTCGCGAAGGAAGGTTTCACCCGAGCCGCGCTGCTGGATGTCACCCTGGGTGTGCATGGTCGGAAGGTCATACACGCCAACATAGCCTGCAGCACAGCGGTACAAGGCCGGCTCCTTGGCCACGCCCATCAGTGCGGCATAACCGCCGTAACTGGCTCCGTATAGGCAGATGCGTTCGTTATCGGCATAGCCTTGCTGAATCGCCCAACGTGTCGCATCCGTAAGATCGTCCTGCATCGTGCCGCCCCATTGGCGCATGCCGGCGTGAGTGAAAGCACGGCCGTACCCACCGGACCCGCGGAAGTTGACCTGCAGCACGGCATAGCCCGCTTGGCTGAGCAGTTGCACGTCATTGTCGAACCCCCAGTCGTCCCGAACGCCGAACGGCCCCCCGTGCGGCATCACCACCATCGGCAGCTTCTTGCTGCCGGCGCCCTTAGGTGTGGTCAGGTATCCGTGCAAGATCAGCCCATCCCGAGCGGTTAGCTGGATGGGCTGCTGGATCGCCATCCGCTCCGGATCGAACCAGTCACGGCGACTCAGCAGATGCTCGGCCTTCTTGGCCGCCGTATCGAAGACGTAGTAATCGCCGGGATTGCGATCGCTGGCGACCAGCACGAGTGCCAACTTTCCATCCTTGGTCTGGGACGTGATGCGCACTGGATCGCCGCCAAACGCACCTTCGAGACTTCGATACAAGCGCGCCTCCGGCGCACTGGTGTCGAAGAAGGCCGTCCGCGGCTTGCCGTCCATGAAGAAGGCGCCGATCGGCACGGCGGTTCCATTGCTGTAGATGACGCGGCCTGGATCCGTATCGTCATCCTGCAAAGCCACCTTTCGGCTGCCGGTGACAGCGTCATAGGCCACGATGGCATTGGGGCCCTGGTTCTGTTCGGCTACGAGGTAAGCCGTCTTGCCATCGCCGGAGAATCCAATTGGCCGCTCTGCGCGCTGGGTGACGGCCTCGTCATTGATCAGTTGCCACTGGGCGCCATCGCCTGCCCGGTAATACAACTTGCTGTTGATGTCGGTGCCGGCGCCAACGGCGAAGCGCACTACGCCCGAGTGATCGGTCACGAAGTCGGCGTTGCGCACCGGAGCACGCGCGAGCGGAGCGCGGCGTCCTGTGTAGACATCGAGGCGTTCGGCGCGCGTGTACGGATCAGCGTTGAACGGCCGAACGGAGATGACCACGTTCCTATCGTCGTTCGGCAGAACGTCGACCAGGAACGCCGCAACGGTCTCGGCCTTCTTGCCAGAGCGAGCCGCTTCCGTGCGCAGACGCTGGCCGACCAGAAATTCGGTCTTACTGCCATCGGCATTGATGGCATACAGCTCGCCCGTCAGCTGCGGTTGATCCAGCGAGCCCAGCTTCTCCGCGATGCTGATCAGCACGCGCTCCGGGTTGACCCACCAGAAGTCTGCAACGTGGGTGTTCTTGCCCAGGCGGAAATTGCCCGTCACCGCATTGTCCGCCCGTCGAATGATCACCAGGGCGGTCTGATCTTCAAACGCTACGGTGGCAGCGTAATAGTCCCCGTTAGGGGACAGCTTGATGTCATTGAACCGGTCCTTCTTGACGAAGGCCTGCACATCGACTGCGCGAGCGGCGGGCATTACCAGCAAGGTGGTCATCACCAGAATGCCGGCGAGTAGCGGTCTACCAAACTGCATAAAACTCTCCACGTTGTGTGTCGGAGCACTGCTCCCCGTCAGCCAAGGGGAGCATCAAAGGGGGTTCAGTACTCGCTCCAAGGCGGCAACCGCAGGCGCCTTGCTCTAGAGCGGAGAACGGCAGCCATGAACAGCCCGAAGAAGGCGCCACCCAGCAGGGTGATCACGGCGACCGAACCGTTCACTGGGCGTGAGATGTAAGGGAGTCCGATCCACGAAATCACAAGCATGCTCAGCCCCCACGCGGCGCCCATGACGAAAGCATTCGCCCAGAAACCCACGAACAACGGCGGCTTCCACGTGCAGCCAAGTCGCCATGCCAGCCGCCACATTGGCGGCGCCGCCAAGCTGAGATCCTCTCCGCGGGCCGCCATGTCACTGCGTAGACGCCGGACTTTTTCGCGGAACGATTCGCCAGTCTGGGGTTCAATTGTCATCACGTCGTGCTCCTTCTCAACGATTCTTACGCCATGCAGCCCATGCGGATTTATTGCGTACCCACCGTGCCCCGCAGGGAATACAAAGGCTCAAGCAGCCATTCGTAGAGCTTGCGACGCTCGCTCAGGATGTCGGCTTCGACCAGCATTCCGGGACGCAGGGGCTCGGGCTTTCCATAGGCGGTCACCGTTTGCGCGTCGAGCGCTACCAAGACGCGGTAATAAGGCTCCGATGCCTGGCCGCTTCCGACTGATGCTGGCTCGCCAGGGTTGACCGCACTTCTCGATACCCGAAGAACACGCCCCACCTGGTGGCCGAACTTCTGGTACGGATAGGCTTGGTAGCGCAGCAGGACCGTGTTGCCGGGCTCGACAAATCCAATCGCTCGGCTCGGCACTAACAGCTGCGCCTGCAGGGTCGAGTCTTCCGGAAGCAGACTTAGTAATGGCTGCCCGGCTTTAACTGCTTGTCCGGGTTCTATCAAGCGGCTGCCCACCAAGCCAGCGACGGGGGCCTTGACCAGCAGTTCGCCGCTGGTCTCCTGCTGGATACGCTCCTGGTGGATTAATGCCCGGTCCCGGTCCGTCGCTGCGACCTGAGCGGCGCGTTGCGCCGGCAGCTCCTGTAGCGACTGCTCCATCTGCGCGATGCCGCGCCGAATGGACTTGGCTTGCCGCTCGAGGGCCTGCTGTTCGTTGACCAGCTCCAGGACGGCCTGCTCCTGCTGGTCGAGGGCTACCACCTGCTTAGGGACTACGCGGCAGCGCATGGGGAAGCTACGGCGATCTTCGCGGCTATCGATTAACAAAAGGCGCCGGCCCGCCTTAGCGGGCCGGTTCCCCTCTGTCCCGAGGCCGGCTCGCAAAATGCGGCCATCCGCGTCGCGGTTCACCGTCCGGCCTGCTGCCACACGCGATGGCGGTCAAATTCCGCAATGGCCGCTAGCACTGCGATAGTCCACAGGCCCACTAGCACTGGCACCGCGATGGAAAGCCCAAGGGCATCTCGCATCAGCGCGAGGAGAAGCATCGAGAACAGGAGCGCGTACACCTGGAACACCGCATGTCGCCTACGGCGACAGCTTCGAAGGAGCACCCGCGCCCATCGCGGCGGTCCGCTTGATCGATTCATTAGGGCGCTTCCAGCGATAGGGAGCCAACAGATAGCTGGCTCGCCTAGTCTCTGAGAATAGGACTACGCCCAATCCACTCGCGCTAACGGCGCGGCCGTGCGCATGAGTCGATGACGGCCTTGTCTGCCCGGGCCAAAAGTTTCGCTAACATGGAACGATCAGAGCATCGACTTGTAGCCTTGACGGAAGCAGGAAGCTGACAACCCCATCGACCAGCGCCCGATGGAGCGCAGCCGTGCTGTCTCCGAACGGACGTGCACGGCGGCGATGAGCGATCCCACTGATCATCGAAGCGTCCGCAGATGCGTCATGATCACGGCCGCTTCTGGCCGATAGCGGACATTCAGAGGCGGGTGCGGGCGCTTGGCCCCTACCATGTCAAGGTCAGGGAAGATCAATGGCGACAAGACTGAGTCGCGCGAGTTCCTTCCTGATCTTTTGAAATCAGGCACATGGCGACGGCGCGGGGTCAGTTTAGGGTCACCACGCCGACTACTTGGAGCCCACCTCACCACCCCGCTTCTGCTTCGGATCCCTCAATACATAGATCGCGGAAGGGTCACGGCTGTATTGACCGGGGATGTAGTCCAGGAAACCACGATCTACCAGCTTCGTCAGATCCTTCTTGCTCGTCGCCCACGTTCGACCGGTCAGACGGGCCGCCTCGGACACCTGGATCGTTCGGTTGTTGAAGACGTGTGAGAGAATTTTCAACTCGTGCTCTGGCAGCGCCTTCCACACCTCTGCCCCGTAAAAAGCGGCCACCTCGCGGTTCGTGGAGCGCTTTCGGGTCTCGTGATCGTTCTGCAGGACAACGCGAACAATGACGCCGTGGATGGCCTCCTGGGCGAAGGAGGGCGCCGGAAGGTTCCATTGCAGCATGCTCTCGCGAATGCGCCTGGTTCCCTCGCGTGCCATCTGCACGTAGCCCAGGTAGCGGAGCGCGTCCATCAAGTGCACGTTTCGCGCGGCACGGGCCGCGTAAATCGTCTTCTCGTTGACCGGCGGGACGAAGCCACCCGGGCTCTCGATCTCAAGGCGGTCCGGGAAGAACTTAACTGTCACTTCAGTACCGCTGAAGCTGTACGACCTATGTACGCAAGCATTGACAAGCGCCTCCAGCCAAGCGTGGCGGGGGTACTCCGGGGTCGTCACGAACTTCCCGTCGCGATTGAGCCATGTCACGTTGTAGATGGTCTCGTCGATGACTGCCTGCGCATCGCGAATCATGTTCACGACATTGCCTTCAACCCAACGATCCTTTACCGGGCTATAGGTGTCGCCGACGCCTTCCGTAACGTCTTGGAAGCGCTGAATTCGAACCCTGCAGCCGGGAATCAACCGACGTGGATTCTTGGCCGCAAGCAGGACGAGGTTCACGTGTGGAACGAATTTGCTGTTGAGCAATTGGCCGAGGTTTCGGTCGACAAGGATCTCCACGTCCGACCAGTCGCTCTTGTTGTGTCGTTCGCGGAACTCGGTTACGAACTCGTCGATGATTTCGTCATCAAAATCACCTGGGAACGTGTACGAATGGGCGGGATCGAGTTCGAACGCCAGTTCCCCTCGAGTTGAGCGGAAGTCGCGCTTTTCTTCATCGCTCATCCGGTGAAGGCTGTCCCCGTAACGCGCCCACGCCTCGCCCTTGTTCGTTTCTACTAGCTTGTTCTGGTAGGGGACATAGATGGCGATACAGAAGTCCATGCGCCCGTTGACGCTTACCTCGAAGCGCCGCACTTCGGGACGTGACATCGGGCACATCTGAAGATGGAAGTCTTCAATCTTGTTCAGTTGGCGAGGCGCCAAGCCAGAACAGCCCGTCGCCACCCCTTTGCTGGTCGCGCCTAGAACCAACACTCCGCCTTCGGGGGTGTTGGCGAATGCGCTGTAGTACTTTGCCAGATCCTCGAAGTCGACTTTGTCCGCCCGCTTGTAATCAAGCCGCCGATCCTCCGCGAAGTGCGCCATCAGGGGCTGCTCGATCCGCCCCCAGATGTCGCGAGGCGTCCATAGGGCGAAATTCTCGCCCGACACGGGGTCCTCCAAGGGGAGTTTGAGTTGGCTCATCTGGCGACCCTACAACATCTGGGGGGCTCGACAGGGTGTCGAGCCCCTATATCTTGTGGTGCGGGCGTTTCTGCGCCCCTCACCGGGGCTGAACAGGATACCAGCGCACATCCATCATCCCTACAAGATATCCACAACCGGGGGCCTACCGTACGGGACAGGCGTTGGCAGCGCTCAGTACGACAACATCGGTCGGTTCCTCTACACCGGTGTGAACTACCGCTTCTGAAGTCTCTCTTGCTGATGACAAAGCCCCGCTCTGGCGGGGCTTTGTCATTTGGGGAGTTGACTACAGGACCGTCGCAGGCGGCCCCAACGGCTTCAGAGTGGTCTATCCCGAACAAAGAACCAGCCTTGGCCTTGGCACTGCGGACAGGCCCGCATTCCGTCCTCACCTGTTGCACCACAAGTGGGGCATTCAGCCCAGTCGTTGACGCCCACGGCACTTTGGAAGACGCCCTTACATTTCCGATGGCCGGCGATCCGGCTGCAGGGCTTGCCGGCCCGCTCGACTCGACCAGGCGTGCCGCAGACGGGGCATACGGCGGAGGGCAGGGGCTGCTTGACCATCGCATGATCCTCCCACCAATCAAAATACCTGTGAGAGCCGCTCGTCGCTCCGCTTCCAAGAGCTTCGTTCGAATTCAGGCGAGTCCGATAGTGCCGTCGGGACGATCCAGCCAATCTCCATGTTGTCTAACAAGGCTCCACCGATATGTCCGCACTACGCAAGCCCGGCTCGAACAACCCCGTCCCACGCTTCACACACCCGCAACCACCCGTCTGCGAAACCGTAGACGAATTTCTCGCGCGAGGCGGAGAGATCCAGGTTCTGCAACAGGGCGAGACAGGAGCGCAGGCTCAAAAGAGCGGGCGCGAAAAACTGCGCCAGTCGTTCCCCGGCATTCAACGGAGCTGACGAGGAAGGCGGCGGACGGGCTGCTAATGTCCGCTTTCGACCCGAAGCGGACATTCAATGGTGGACGGATTTGCTGAGGTGGTTGTCGAGATAGCGTTGCTCGCCACGGTTACGCAACGACGGTCCAATTATCGACCTAACCACAAGCACCCGCTGACGGGCGAGTTCTGCCGTACTCGCGATAGGTAACAGCATGCCCTACGAAGTCCCTCTAAGTGCTCACTCCACCGTGCACTTCAACCCGCGCGATCTCGTCAGGGAGTTAGTCGCCTACGGAGAGATGGACGCCGCCAAGCAGCTCTTGCTGCTCGATCACGAAGCTATTGCAGCCATTGGCGTTCTCGCCTTTGAGCATTATTGCGATCCTGCTCGGCCAATCCTTCATAAGGCAATATGCCTGGGAATAGTCGAGTACCTGGAAGGGCGGGCGCGGCCTCTCAAGCGCAAGCGACGGATCTACCCAAAAGAAGGGGCGTAACTGCTGCACCAACCAATGTCCGCTTCTGGCCGATAGCGGACATCTAGGTCGCTGGGGGTGGTCGAGGGGTTACGATAAAAAAGGTTGCAAAATCAATGTGTTACGTCGTATAACGCAGATTATGTCAAACGATCGTTTGAATATTGTTCTCGGGCTCGTCATAGCTGCTTCGGCCACGGCGTGCGCTTCCAACCCGAAGGCAAGGCTCACTCCATTCGCGTGGCCCACCTATCTCCCAACCGACGATGACGGGTTTCCCAGCGCGGGTGACCTGTGCCATGCAATCAAGCGTACGGTAGGCCAACTGGCGGCGGGCCAATCTGGCGTTAGCCGACGCGTCGTTGGCTGCCCGGGCAGCGTCGCGAGCTCCGCTGCACGACGAATCGTCGATAAGCACAACGGCGTCATCATGGGCGAAGTTGACGGTCTCACGCTTATCAGTGTTCCGGTGGACTGAATCAGGGTTCGTCGCGCTTCATAACGACGTCCATGCGGATTTGGGGCCGGTCCTATCGACTGAAAGCCTGTCAGCGCGGATGCTTGAAGCGCCACAGACGCACTATTTGAAAACGTGGCGGTTCAAATCGATTGGCGCCCGGTCCTTGCCGGAGCGCCTTTTTTTCGCCGTTGGCGTGCCGCACGTCGCGGAAAGCAGCGAGTATTCCAAATGCGTCCGCTCCTTGTACCCCTGCTCACCTGCCTTGTTGCGAGTTGCTCCGAGGAACCACGGGCCCACATCATGCCGATGTGGATCCAAGGCGGTCATCCGGCGATCGAAGTTAGGCTAGCGGGCAGTGCCGAGCCGCTTCGATTTGTTGTGGACAGCGCTGCTGCTGGCAGCTTGGTGGACGAACGTGTCGCCCGCAGGATCGCAATCGAAGTTGAGGGCGCGGCAGCGGTTAGCGGTGCAGGCGCGAATGGGATTGCGACCGGCATGCGCAATACCCGTGAAACCGAGTGGCGGCTTGGGGACATGAAGCTCCGCTTCGCTCCAATGCAAACGGATCTAAGCGGGCTGTCCAAGGGCGACGATCCCGCGATCGATGGCATTATTGGCAACGATATTACGCGACGCTGGCGTACACGGTGGGACTTTGCCAACGGACAGTTGCAACTGTTTCCTGCAGCCTCGGTGTCAGACCTTGACGAATGTCAGGCCAATGCACTGCCAACGCGCAGGCCAGGGCTCCAAGACTTTGGCTTCATAAAGATGACGCTGGGAGCCACCAAAGTCGAAGCCATCGCGCTTATCGACACCGGGGCGGCTCAGACGATCCTCAATGGCGAAGCGGCTCGGCGTCTCGGCCTCCGGATGGATGGAAGCGACGCGCGGCTCCGCGTGCGAAAAGAGGGCACGCAAGGTCTTGGTGGCGCGCCTGCCCCGACGTGGTTGTACGACCTGTCCACAATCTCGACGTTCGGTTGGCAGCGTGATGATCTCGAGGTGCGGATCAGCGCACTGAGCATCTTCACGCTCCTCGGGTTGGGTGATCTGCCCGCCGTGATCCTCGGTGCAGATGCCATGGCCGACTCGCAGATCGAGATTTCACCAAATGCAGAGAGAATCTGTTTGCGTCGAATCACTGGATGATGAACGGCCCTCACCGTGGCCAGGACGCGCCAGCTGAGTCACCCGGCGAGCGCCCTATTCCGGCCCCTAATGGTCTAGGGCCGGTTTGGGTGCGCGGCTTCTTCGACCGTGGTTGGCACGAACTTCAGCGCTGCACCCCATGCGCCGATCATTACGCAGCACATCGCGCCGTAGACGACCACGAGTGCCAGGACGATCTCGACGAACGTGATCTTGCTGTGCTTCCACGTTGTGGCCAGCATCAGGAATATGCGTTTCGCAAAATTCCTCTCGGTCAAGATTAGACGTTTCTTCTCCGCGCCCAAGAAGGCGTTGTCAGAAAGCGCTGCATTCAAGAACGCCTCGAAATTGGCGGTTAAGGCTAGAAACCAAACGACCACCAGTCCGATCGCGAGGAATACCCCAAGCACGGGCATCTTCGATGAGGGCTTCAGGGAAGCAGCGAGTAGAACCACGGCTTTGGAGTCTCATCCCTCCACCCGTAGCGCCGGTTCCTTACCGGCTCTTCGAGGGGCGCGGCTTGGCCGCACGATAGATCAGTTCGCGGTTCAACGAGGTCGGCTGTCCATGGGTCGATGCACTGACCGATGCGCACGCATCCTCTCCCCGCGCGTCACTTCCCCCGCTCCCCGGGGTACGTTGTTCGTTCAACCGGCGCAGGCCTTCGCGCGCCAGGTTGATCGCCGCATTGCGATCGCGATGGTGCTCGGCGCCGCAGGCGCACGTCCACTGCCGATCGCGCAGCGTCAGCGCGGCGTTCACCGCACCGCACGCCGAACAGGTCTTGCTGCTCGGATAGAACCGATCGACCACACCAGCGTGCGACCGTGCCAGTCCGCTTTGTAGGTCAGCTGCCGGCGGATCTCGCCCAAGCCGGCATCGCCTACGCTGCGTCGGAATGCCCTGCGGCCCATGCCACGGGCCATCGCCTTCACCGCCAGGTCTTCGATGGCGATCACGCGGGCGCTGGCCACCACCTTAGTCGTCAACTGGTGCTGATGGTCGCGGCGGGCATCGGCCACCTGCGCGTGCAGGCGACCGATCTGTCGACGCCGCTTGTGCATGCGCTGCGACGCCTCGATGCGCGTGCCCTTCGGCAGCGGCTTTGCTGGGTCCAGGCCTTGCCGGCGTGCGGCGGCATCGCGCTGGCGCGCGAAGCTGCGCTGATACCGGCGCAACTTGGCCAGCTTTGCCGCCAGATGCTTCGGTGCCGCGACGACCTCGCCCGTGCTCAGGGCCGCGGAGTCCTTGAGGCCCAAGTCGATGCCGACCACCGCTGCCGATACCTCGGTCGATGCCGGCACCGGCACACCGTCCGCGGTGAAGGTCGCGAACCAGCGGCCGGCGGCATCACGACGCACGGTGACCGAACGCAGTCGGCCCACCAGCGCCTCACTCACGCGAAAGCGCACCTTGCCGACGCCGTCCAGCTGGACCACGCCGCGTTCGCGATCGACCTGCTAGCGGCGCTGGTCGAGGGTGAAGCGCACCGCATCGACGGTGCCGCGCTTCTTCCGGCGCGGACGCTTGGCGCGACCGGCGAAGAAGTTGGTCCACGCGCGGTCGAAGTCGCGCAGGACCTAGTTGAACGGTTCGCGCGGCAGGCTGGCCAGCCATGCGGTCTCCGGCTGCTGGCGTAGCACCGTGAACTCGCGAGACAACGCCACGGCGTTCAGCTTGTTGCCGTCCGCACGCCACGCGTCGTCCTTGCGGTGCAGCGCCCAATTCCACGCGAACCGCTTCGCGCCCAGCAGGCGTTGCAGCGTGCGGGTCTGCTCGGGCTTGGGCTTGAGCCGAACGCGGTAAGCGCGTTCGATCGTGCGCGGGTCTTCGTAACCTTATCGGACGTGGTGATCCAACGTTCGATTTGGTCCTTGCCGAAGAGCTGGACCACGCCTCTGCTGTCCTTCAACTCATAAACGTAATCGCTCGGGATGAGCGCGTTACAAAGAGACTCTACGGCCTTATAGCTGAATACGATCGCTATCTGCACCTCTTCCAAGTAGTCCCAGAATTCCGGCACGTCATCACCATAAATGGTCTGCCTCTGGGCCACCTTATCTCGGAGCCGACCTCTCAAATCAGTGGCGCGCTTGAATGCATTTCGGCTCACGCCGAGTGCTAAAGCGATCTCGTTAGGTGCCGCTACTGACCGGCATCAGGCCGGCAGTTAACGGCTCTACAACGTCAGCTTTGGGTCGAAAGCGGACATTAGCAGCCCGGCTGGCGGGCGTCCCGGCCGAGCGTCCGCTATCGGCCAGAAGCAGACATCCGGTGCGCTAGGCCTTCACCAGCGCTGCGGCTGGGATCACGGAGGAGCCGAACGACACCTTGGGCAGCTTGGCAGCCACGGCGGCTATCTGCATCGAAGCTGGAAGGTCTGTGAGCGTCAGCGGACGCAGCGGCCGCGCTTGCAGCTCGTAGCCGTCGATACGATGCCGAGTTGCTCGATGGACGTCTGACCAGTCGTAAGCGAAAAATCCACGTTTGGCGAAGCCAACGAAATCATCCGTGCGCGGCAGATTGACCAGCAGGTCGACGCCAGACGTCTCAGGCAACCAATCAACCTCTGATTCGGTGATATCGATCGATGCAACGGCTGTGGACGGAACTGGTCCGACGCCGCCCGTGGTGAAGATGGCAACTTGTCCGAGGACATCGACCGCCATCCATGCCACATCTATCCCGTCAAAATCGTGATGAGTCATTTGAATAAGCGTCCCCTGGAACATCTGCATCCGCACCTTGGCTGCGCAGGGCTGTGTCCGCTAACGGCCAGAAGCGGATTCGCCAGTACCGAAGCGAATCGCGACGAGAAGCAGCGCTGGCGTGACTTCGCGCTAACCGCGCCCGGTAATAACCGTGAAATGAGTGCTGTTGTATGCGTCCCGCTCACCAGGCGAATCGAAGTCACGCTGGACCGCCTGAATCAGGTTGCCTTGCTCATCGGGCCACTCTGATTCGTAGCGGAAGTAGGAGTGATATCTGACGGTTACGGGCACAGGCCCGGCGCGGTAGTTCCCGCGTATTTGCGCCACGACGTACGTGACCAGATCCCCGGCAAGACCTGTTGCCCGCTCAACTGCAGCAAACTCAATGACTTGATCTCGGAGACTCAACATGAAGAGCAAACCAACTATTAGATGAGCCCATGGCAAATGTCCGCTTCGGGTCGAAAGCGGACATTAGCAGCCCGGCTGCCGGGCGTCCCGGTCGAACGTCCGCTATCGGCCAGGAGCGGACATTTCATCCAGGCCGTAGGGTGCAATAAGCAAAGCGAATTGAACCGGTGGCCATGTCAAGAAGGCCGGCGCAATGCTATTGCGCCCTGCGGGGCCTATTGCGCCCTACGAGGCCTGCTCTTCGTCGGACGAGTCCGACAGGTGCCTCTCCACCTTGGCCCAGTCCACGACCTCGGCCAGCCACGGCCACACTCTCACGGAGTGCCTAAGCTGCACCAAGAGCCCCAGCATTACGCCGAACGCGACGGCCAGCATGTTCGATACATGGTCGGGCCCGTACACAGACACAAAGAAGATCGCAAAGATGGCAAATACCAGAAACCACTGAAGGAACGCCCAGCGGCTTTCCCAGAGCGCGCGCGCCATTGAAACTCGCGCGTTCCTGGCACGGTAGAGCGAGACAAGGAACTTCTGCTGTGCAGGGCCAATGCGCTTCATGACTGGAAGGGTCCTCCGGGTGAGCCACGACGCGGTTTCGTATCGCCCTGATCGGCCACTCGAACGTCCGCTTCGGGTCGAAAGCGGACATTAGGATGCCGACTCGGGGCAAAGAATGTCCACGGGGATTCGAGCTTAACCCCCGACTCGTCTTCGCCTACCGGACGCCCCTGCGGATCAGGCTTTCTCCCCGGGGCCGCCAGCGAAGTGTGGCCTAGACTGCGACGTCCGCTTTCGGCCAGGAGCGGCCGTTCCGCAAGCCTAGCGACTACCGAAGGACCGTTGCCTGGCCGGAAACAATGCGCCTGCTCGCGGATGTCTTCCAGCATCACCAGGCGCTTGAAGAATGCTTTGCGTCCCTGCGACGATCCGCCGGTCTGGTACACGGCCTGAGCAATCTTCAGGTTGCACACCTATGGCGGAAAGCAGTCCATCCCAGGTAGATGCCGCCGAGAGCGAAGAACGAGGCAAGCCAGACGGCCACCGCCTCGTCCGACTGCCAAGCTGCGGCGATATCGGCATGGCTCCGGAACGGTATACCTGCAACCGAAAGCTCGAAAACTGCGTAGTAGACGTCGTTTGAGTAGATGGGTCCACCCGGGTTGCCTGGATCGTAGAGCACGGTGATTACCGGGCGGTCGGAACGCGACAATGTGTCGTGGACGAGGCCCACGGCGTTGCCTTTTGATGCGTAGTCAAAGGACTCGGAAACGCCCTCAAGGCCGAACTTTACGCCGTACCTTCCGTCTTGAACCCAAGACACACGGCCGGACGCGGTCTGCAGATCCGCGCGTGCTGGAATGCCATCGAACGCGCCCCAGGAGTAGAGCATCATGCCGCTCAGGAGAAAGCAGAGGACAGCGAACAGCGCGTTCTTTGCGCGTGTCGGCCTGCCGAAATAGATCAACTGCGACACCTGGCGCATCCCCTTGGTTCTGGCGCGAGTACGTAATCCGGGTCCGGCCAACACGCCGGCGTGACCGCCTCAAAAGCGGACATTAACATTGCTGGTCGCCCACTCCGCCTTCAACGTCCGCTATCGGCCAGGAGCAGACGTTTCCGGAAGCAGTACCTTGCGGACCGTCAGGAGACCTCAAAAATGCGACCCGCACCACTCCAGGTGGTGCGAGCCCAATCGCTCGACGGAATGAAACACCGCCACCCATGACTACTGATGATTAGGGCGATCCTGGGTGCGTCCAACGAATCAGGTCGATCAACCCCGTCGGCGCTAAGACTCAACCAGAAGCGATAGCCCGTCAGATCCGCGTCATCCGTGCGCGCCACCGTAATCTCTACCGCGGAACCAATGGAGCGGAAGTACTGGCCATCCACGTAGTTCCCACTCTCACGCTCCTCGAACCGCTCGACGCCGATGAGGCGGAACACCGTCTGCGCAAATGAAGGCAGGGCAAGGTCGCCGGGAGCGCCCACGAATATGTCTTCGTATGTACTCATGGGTTCCCCGGATGTCGCTATGGGTTGAAAGCGGACATTAGCAGCCCGGCTGCCGCCCGTCCCGGGCAAGCGTCCGCTATCGGCCAGAAGCGGACGTTTACTGCTGTACACGTCAGGCACGTCGAATGCCGATCGCGATCAATCTGCAAAAGCTTCGATGATCAGTGGGATCGATTCCGCGGAGTGATGCGGATCATCCGGCAGGGGCTCGAAGTGCGAGTGGTGGCAGGTCGAGATATCGAACCAGGTGGCAAGCCTGGCCAACGAAGCGTCGCACCCAGTAATCGACAAGGCGCCCTGCGTCACTGACACGAGACTCGGCCCCTCTGCCCGCTCGACGACCAACTCGGCTAGCGAGCAGGTGTACGGACCGGGATCACGTACAGCAACAGGCAGACGTATCGAGGCGATTGGCGACGACAGGAGTTTGAGGATCGCAAGCCTGACGCTACGCAAAGCGGCCGGGCTCCCCGTGATCTCGACCTCTTTTCCATCGGTGAAGATCGTGAGATTCACGGCCACGCTTTCGTCCGCTTTGGGTCGAAAGCGGACACTACCACCGCCGAAGCGGCCTCGTCCGGCCGAACGTCCGCTATCGCCAGAAGCGGACAGGTCTAACGCCTGAACCAAGCCAAGCCGGAGGCCAAGCCGCGCCCCACTCGCAGAGCCGGAAGGAACCGACGCTACGGGTGGAGGGATGGGACGTCAAAAATAAACCTGAGCGATTTCGCCGGGGGGCTGACTGCTCCCTATAGGGCAGCGGGAGGGTGGCAATCCGTCACGAACTCAACCGATACTTCGCCTCAGGCTATTCATAGCGTCAAACCTCCAGAATCTACGCGAACAACCATTCAGCTGGGTAAGCTAATTCTTATCGTTCCTCTTGAACTCACGCCGTCACCAAAAAGAACGGAAGCACCAGGGACGAAAGCTGCGCGCGCCCCGTCGTGGTCAAGGAACGCGACTCTGACGTCGACTTCCGAGCCCGGTAGGATGACCTTTGCGCCGTCAATCACAAATCCGAACCACATGCTAGGACTCTTCATGGATAGCGCCATCAAGCGCGCTCTCGAAGTTTCGATTGGCGTACCCGGCGCGCCGTTCGATTGAACCTCGTCTAGACGAAGCACGGCGCTTACCATAATTCTCTCATCCACCCATTCACCCCCATGCCATTAGCAACTGACCTGCTTGATGTTGGTTCCAGTGCAGCTAACCTTTTGCACCTTGCTGCTCGGGACGTTAACCGACTCCATCGCCCTTCCCGGGACATCACTGAATGGCGTCCTCGTCACTGATTCCATGACTTCCTTTGGTGCAGCGCCTTCGACGATGGTTTGTTCCCCACCCCAGAAGTCAACAAACCTCTTCTGCAGAGCTTCAGCATCTGGAAGATTGTCGAGAAACCTCTTCACCTCGTCGCCATTAGGGCTTGGAGAAAAGTGGCCCGTCTTCATAATGTCCGCCAGCTCCGCCTGATCGACCACTCTGTAAAGTAGCGTGGTCCCAGTCGCCAATGAGGCTCCGCCAAGCGCATCGCCCATGGCGAGATCGGCAGCAAAGAGGCCTGCGCCATGGCCGTACGCAGTTGTAAGAGCGTAACCAGCAGCTGGGGCTGCTAACACTCCGCCCAAAGCGTAACCAAGCGGCCGTCCTAGCCAGTCCTTGTCGCTCCGTCCCGGCGGTTTGATCCCAAGTCGTCGGTTCTCCCAATTGAACTCCCTAGACTGGCGCCCATCGGGATCTGTAAAGAGGTATGGATTGTTATTGCCATACCAATAGCGATTGAAGTTTCCTCCGCTAGCACCGTCAGCCGTGACTGGATCTACGCTCAGAAAGCGCCCAATTTGGGGATCGTAGTACCTCTGCTGCATGTAGCTCAAACCAGTTGCAGCATCACTAACGTGACCTGTAAAACCCGGCCCGTCCTTGATGCCCGTGAGGTCGTCACCATACGGCTCGAATTGGTTCCGCTCGACCACCGCGCCACTGCTGTCGGTGATAGCCACCACCGAACCTAGCGCATCGGTGTGCATGTACTCCACTGTCTGCGCCGAAACTGGGCCGACGAAAATGGCAGCAGCTAGCGCAGCGACATACTTGATCGACGTAATCATCGAATCGCTTCTCACGGGATCACCTCACCGTCCAGCGTCGTAATTTCCTGATTCACAGGCGCGGAAACGGTACAGCCAGCAACGTTACAGGCCTTCACCACGTGGGTAGGCGCGCAGTACGTGGATACGTTCTGATTGAGTGTGGTGCCAACAGATGTCGCCGCGCCGTCGTACTGCTTCTGATAATAGACGCCGTTGCTATACGACCAGAGCTCGTACCGATCAGCAGACGGCATGCTAGTCCAGCTCACGGAACACGCAATCTTGGTGCGTCCACGAGAGTCCAACGCGCGGATTTGCGAATCAAGGGTGATCGTCGGCTGCGCTGGCGGGCGCGTAACGACGATTGGGTTCGTCTCCGCCCACGCAGACGCACATGCCGTGGAATTGCAAGGAATCACGCGGTACCAGTAGGTACCTGTCGGCTTGTTGTCAAATGGGTAGCTCGTCCGCAAATCGGACGAGAGCCTCACCCAACCCGAACCGTTGTTCTCTTCGAACGCGTAGTAACTAACATGGTCCACCCCACCCCACGAGATGGAGTAGCTGCCCGACGTGCTGCTCCCGGGAACGCTGATCCAGGTGCTAGCAGGCGGCTGTAGGGCATTAACTACAATGGCCGGAGAGTAGCTGGAGTTGCACCCGGCTCCGTTACACGCAGCAACCCGATAGATGTAACTACCCGTAGGCTTGCCGTTGAACGACTGGGAGTTGATTGCGGGCTTGAACTGCCTCCAGTTCACCCAATCCGTGCTTTCTTCAAGCAGATACGAGTCGGCGTCGTCGATCTTGCTCCATGTCAACGTGTAGGTCCCCCAGTTGGCCGGGTCAGCTACGGGATTGATGGTCGGTACGCCCGTAGGCTTGTAGTACACGCGCGTGGAGGTAGCCCCGGTAGCTGGCGCTGCGCAAGTTTCATTGCAGGCGATTACCTGATATCGGTAGGAACCGGCTGGTTTGCCGGAGAACGATACGGAACGCGGATCCGCGTGCGGGATGGTCGACCAGCCGCCGTTGTTCAAACTTTCCTTCAGTTCGTAGCGTTCAGCGCCGGCTACTTCATCCCAAGTAACCGCATAACTACCACCTGGCGCCTCATTGGGATTTCTTGGCGCGGGTGATGACTGTGGCGGGAACTTAACGGCGACTCCGGCCGAGGTACTCCAGACGCTGCAGTACAACGCGGTCCCATCCCGGCATGCCCGCACTTTGTAAACATAGTTTCCGGCCGGCATACCAGAAAAGGCCTTGCTAAGCGCGGTGCCTGAGTAGACGGTGGTAGGCGACCCCGCAGCGTCAAAGGCAGCGAGCTCGTACCGCGCTGCGAGATCTGCCGGGGTCCAGCTTGCCGTGTACACGCCATCGGAGCTGAAGCTGGGAGCCACCGTTAGTGCCGGTGCCATCGGAGCGACCACCGTGGTGACCCGTGCAATCAAGCTTCCATTGAGGGTGATGTACTCGTAGTTCTTGCCTTCGCGGCGATTGTCCTGGCGACGCAGCACACCTGCTTGATCGTAAAACGACACAATGGCGGCGTTCGAGGGTGTGCTGGCCCGCACCCGACGGCCGTGCGCGTCGTAGCGATAAGCTTCCTTGCCGACCGCAGACCGAAGGCGGTTGCCTTTATCGAATACGAAGTCCTGCGACGGGGCCATTGCGAGGCTTTTGGTTGCCACATTGCCCCGGTCGTCGTAGAAGATCGCGCCGATAGTTCCGTTAGCATCATTCCGAATGTTCTGAAGACGGTTGCTCGCGTCGTACCAGTAGTTGTGCTCGCGCTTCCCAGCGAGCTTCGCGCTCCGAATATTGTCCAACGCGTCATACGTATAGTTGTAAATTCCGTCACCCCCGAAGGCTGAGGACGTCGCTTTCGCGAGCCTGTCGAGTCCGTCGTATTCCATCGAACGCGAGTAAGCCGGCGTGACCGAGTCTGTAATGTTGGTGACATTCCCGTTCTGGTCGTACGAGTACGCATCGTCGAGCACGCCGCCGTCGTTCACACGCGCAGGCAGCTGGCGAGCGTTCTGAACCATCGAATGTACGATTCCGTTCCCGTACGTGAATTGCCTCATTCCCGAATTTGGCCAGTAAGCCACCCCAGTAGCGAACGTGCCTGCACCCGTTGGCTGCCCCAGGGCATTCGGTGAGTAGCCCACCGTGAGGCCGCTCGGATAGGTGTGACCCGCTAGCGCGCCGTTTGCGTCGTATTGGTATCCCAGCGTCCAAACAGACTCGCTTGTCTGCTGGACGCGCTCCTCCTTCAGCAGACCGCGCCGGAAGTAGCTGTACTCATTGACGACCTGGGAACCACCCGCATCATTCTCCGTCGTGACATAGGATGCCTTACCGTCGTTCGTGTAGTTCCAGACCTGGTTGCCGTTCCTGTCTGGGAACGTCAGCGTTTTAACGCGATTACGCGCGTCGTAAGTACGATCGATGCGTTGCCCAGAGTCGTATGCCACCTGCGTGTCGCAAGATGCAGTGCTGGGTAGGGGCAACCCGCTCGCAGTCCAAGCAGTATTGCCCGCCGCGTCGTACTGAGTGATCGTCGCGCCGGTCTCGGGCTCGATTGTCTTGCACAGCTGCTCATTGCCGTCATAAACATAGCTGCGCGTTACGGTCTCGGTACCATCCGCATTGCGACGGGTGATCGACTTGGGCTTTCCGAACACATCGCGAGCAATATCCGAGAATGCGCCTTCCGGATGCTGGATCCAGACAGGGGCGTCATTGCTGGGTTGGTCGAAAATTTGGTAGCCGGTAAGGGTCGGCAGGCTCCGTGGATTGGTGACCAGGGTCTGGTTGCCATTCAGATACTGCGTCAGCGTCGTGAGAAGACCGAGCTCGCTGTCTGTCGAGGCTGAAACCGGCCGACCAAGTGCGTCGTAGTCGGTCCACACGCCTGCCGACAGAGCATCAGTGCTCCCAGCATATGACGAAAACACAGTGCGGCCATCATGGTCATACGCGTACCGCTGGAAACGTTGGGTCGCCCCGACCGACGTAGCGTCGTATTCGCGGGTGACGACCGGCCGCCAGAATGCGTCGAAGTACGTCTCCTTGCGAGCGTTGCCGGTCGTTACCGTCTGACGCCAATGCCCTGCCCCGACGCCGAACTCAACGCCCCAGACCTGGTCGAAGGTCTGCGCCGTCGAGTTCCAGACGAACCCATTCTCAGCCGGGTATGTAATGCTGGCAATGCGTCCCATCGAGTCATAGCCGTAGCTGGTCGCAGCCCCGTTCTCATCCGTGATCGAGGTAATCCAGCCACGATCGTCTACAACTGCCGACTGCGAGGTCTGGTCCGCATAAACGATCGACTGGGGGATGCCACGCTTCCACGAGGACAGCGAGGTGGTGTTGTCCCGACCGTCCTTTACAGTAGCGGCTGTACCGTCACCGTGGTACGTGATCGTCTGCTGCAGCTTGTCGAACGACCACAGCTGGTGAGGCAGCGCCAATGCGTCGTAGCTGGTCTGTGAGACAACCTTGCCGGTGTTGGCGTTGGTCACCTTCGCGACCTGCTCAAGTACCCAGCGGGTGGTGTCGTCGTAATACTCGGTGACATCGGTGCGGCTGAACCAGGGGCTGGCACGAGTGACCGTGCTCGGGCGCGCAAACACGTCGAAACCGCTGCGGGTAGAAGCGAACGTCGCGCCATCCTGCGTGATCGTCGTCCCAATGACCGGCCGGATCTGCGCCGTGCTCGGATCGTCGCCGTTGTAGATGAGGCCGTGGATCGCGCCGTAGGTTGCGGTCGTGAATGGCTGCGAGTTCGCCTCGGACGTCGACATGTACTGCGTCGACTCGGTGCGAACTATCTTTCCGTTCCGATCCACAACTGAACTACCGAGCAACCTCCCTTCGTTCAATGCGTACAGGGAGCCGTACTGGTACTGAGTCTTTGTACCGTCGGGGTTCGTGACGGTAACTGTCTTTTCCGACTGGCAACTAGTGCAGGGATACGCCGCAGCGGACCCGGAACTCCCCCAAAGTCCGCCCCCGCCGCTGCCGTAAGCATAGCCCCAGGTGAGTGGCTGAGGCACGCCGGGACCACTTACCGTCTTGGAGTACAGCGACATGATGTCGAAAAAGTCCGGCGTCATCAGTTCGTAATAGACGGTGCTACCCCACTCGCCCGAACCGAGCCGACGTACGCACTGACTCATGTGAATGCCACTGCGATAGTGGCGAGCATTGGCAAAGTAGAACGAACCGCTCGCACCACTCGGGTGCTCCACTGTAAGCGTAAAGTCCGCGGGAACCTCAGGCGGTTGCTCAGCGCAGTTAGCCGTTGAGTTTCCGTCCCACGGAATAAAGCTGGGACTTAGCGCGTTGGAGTAACTGTATCGCCAGTTGGACCCATCCGGCAGAACCACCCGGGATAGCCGTGTCTGACCTTCAACAGCGACGTACTCGTAATTCCATGTGCGGCCGGGTGTGCTGGCCGAGACAATATTGGCGCCGTTATAACCAAGATTGATCTCACGACCGTCCGAAGACCATATGCGCGTAGGATGTCCGTTGCTGTCGTACTGATACTCGACGGTATTACCGAAGCGGTCCTCGATCTTGGAAGCTAGCAGGAAAACCCGCGTACGCCCCGCGGTGCGCTCGGGCATGTCTGGGCTCACCCGCTTCGTTATCTGGCCGGCGTAGCGCTGCGCTGCCACGTCGAAGTAGTAGCGTATGCCCTGCGTCGTTGTGACTCGATAGCCCTCCTCACCAGCCAGCCCCGACTTCATGGAGATGCAGTCAATGGCATCCCGCTGTGCTGTCGTCCACTTGCGAGTAACTCCATCAGTAGGGGCTGGCGTCACCGGAAGCTTGCCGAGCATGGTGCGATCACCACCGCCCGGGATATGGATCGTGTTGCCTTGCCAGATCTCGTTGACGCTGAAACTGCCGTTGACGTTCGGCACCATCGAACCGCTGCATCGGTTCGACGCCCAACCATCCACTGGCGCGAAGATGCCGGAGATGTGAGGAACGTCGATGTCCCAGCCGCCGGCACCCTCCAGGTTCGAGTTGAAGTTCGCCGCCGTGCCAGCCAGGTGCAGCTCGACGTTGAAACGTCGCTGCAAACGCACCGGCAACGCATTGTTGCCAGGAAGATCAATGTCGGTAACGTTGAAGTCAGTTTTGCCGTTATAGAGGCTGACACTCTCGCCAAACAGGTCGTTCTTCAACGCAGTTAGGTTCTGCGCGGACTCGATTCGTTTGCGATATTCCTGGTAAACCTCGATCGCTGCGGCTTGGCCACAGATCGACACCAATAGCAAGCCCGCGCAAAAGCGACGAGTCATTCCGATATGCGTGTGCACGCTAGTTCCCCTTCGTCCTTGTGGGCGGCCCCGCCGCCACTTGCACCTGACTTCGCGCCCTTCCAATAGGCAAGCAAGGAAGAGCCGCGACGTCGCGCGTTGATCGCATGCTAAGTCTAATTCGGGACTCGATGCGCCAGATTCAGCAAATTTATCGAGTAGCCGCGGACGAATGACAGCTTTGGAGTCTCATCCCTCCACCCGTAGCGCCGGTTCCTTACCGGCTCTTCGAGTGGGGCGCGGCTTGGCCGCACGATAGATCAGTTCGCGGTTCAACGAGGTCGGCTGTCCATCGGTCGATGCACTGACCGATGCGCACACATCCTCTCCCCGCGCGTCACTTCCCCCGCTCCCCGGGGTACGTTGTTCGTTCCACTGGCGCATGCCTTCGCGCGCCAGGTTGATCGCTGCATTGCGATCGCGGTGGTGCTCGGCGCCGCAGGCACACGTCCACTGCCGATCGCGCAGCGTCAGCGTGGCATTAACCACACCGCATGCCGAACAGGTCTGGCTGCTCGGATAGAACCGATCGACCACGACCGGCACCAGCTGCTACGCAAGACCATATCCTGCCCTCCTTATCAGGTTTTCGATCGAAAGTAGGGCCGCCGTATTTTCGATGGCCTCACTAGGTTGGAGGCGCCCAAACAACAGGCCCACCGAACGGCGGGCTTGTTGCTCTGTCTCTAGCGACGCGGCCGTCTAAGAGCGGAGATCAAGTCTTTCCGGTAAATCCACAGCGCAGCCAACTGCGTCACAAGTGAAATACCAAGAAAAATCTTCAGAGCCACCCAGGGCCCGGAACCGATCCAGTACATCAAAGCTGGCAGCAGGCTCACAAGTATCATTCGAGAAGCAAAGTACCTATAACTTGAAAGCTGACCCATATGGCCCTCGCCGACGACTACTTATTTATCTTCTTCTCTGAATAGGAAGCCGCAGCGTCAGCAGTGACCTGCGCGGCCTTTTGCGTTGCGGAGGTACTAGCCTCCGTGATCTTTCCGCTTGTTGGACTGCGGCTTGCGTGGTTCGTCCAACGTGACCGGCGATGCTGTTGCCGCCATTGTTTCGAGCTTAGCCACCGCGTTCAAACCTATCTTTGCACCGGCTCCGCTACCTGCCACACCAGCCAACGTTGCAACTGCGACTTCTTTGCCGCTCGCAGGCTCTCCGGTCAAAGCTCCTTCAACGACCTTGCCAGTCCCGCTGGCGATACCACCTGTCGCAGCAGTAGCGGCCACCGCGGTTCTGGCTGTAATAGCACCCGAGACAGCGGCCTTACCAGCAATGCTTGCAACACCACCTGTCAGCGCCCCTACTGCAGCTGACACGCCAACAGCCGTCCAGTTGTCGACGGTCCCTTTAGTCGCAAGCTGTGTCACGATCTCAATACCTGCGCCAATTCCGGCGCCGATCACGAAATTCGCAAGACGCCCATCCGGATCGTTGAACTTGTACGGGTTGTTATTGGCGTACCAGTACCGGTTGAAGTTCGCACCAGTTGCACTGTCGGCAGTCACCGGATCGACGCTAAGAAACCTTCCGATTTGAGCGTCGTAGTAGCGCTGCTGCATATAGCTCAAACCAGTCGCAGCATCACTGACATGGCCGGTATAACCCGGCCCATCCTTCGCACCGGTCAGGTCGGAGCCGTACGGTTCATACTCGTTGCGCTCGATCACGTTGCCGGCGGCGTCGGTAATCGCCACGACCGAGCCGAGGGCGTCGGTGTGGATGTACTCGACGGACTGAGCGCGACTTTCCGCAATGCCTAGGTTTGCCGCCAGCAATACCAGCGGACACTTGAGAATCCAGCTTTTCGTGATGGTCATGACGACTCTTAGAACTCGTCGTTGTAGTCGATCTTGGTGACGTCGGCCGGCGCGCTGTAGGCGGAGCACCCACTGGCGTTGCAGGCGCGCACCACGTACTGGTACCCGCAGGCATTCGAGTCCGGCCCCATCGATGTATTCGGGCCGCTGTAGACGAGCTTTCCGAGACCGGTTCCCCAGGTGTTGACCTCATAGCTGGTCGCGGTCGGCGTGCTGCTCCACCAACCGGAACAACTGGAGCGGATGGGTTGGCCGGGCGACCTCCAAGTTTCCCAGAGCATGTGCGGGCTGGGCGGAGTCGGCGGCGGCAGCACCACCTGCACGGACAGCAGGCCCGAGTAGGGTCCGCAACCTCCGTCGTTGCACGCCTGCACGCGATACTGTACGACGAGTTACCACGGCCGGACACTGAATAACTGCCGCCTCCGCCGGTGTAGACGTTGCTCCAGCCGGCGCCATTAGCGCTTTCGTCCAGACGGTAGTAAGTCGCCGTCGCCACGCCGGTCCAAGTCACGGAATAGCTGCCATTCGGACTCAGCGACGGTCCCGAGATTGACGGTCCGGTCGTGGGCGGCAAAACGACGCTGACAGTGACCACCCCCGAATAGCCACCGCACCCTGCGTCGTTGCAGGCACGTGCGCGGTACTGGTAGGTGCCCGCGCTCTTGCCGCTGACGCCACGGCTGGTCGCGGACGTGTTCTGCAGCAGCAGCAAGCCTGCGCCGTTAGCGTTCTCCTCCAGCTGGTAACTCGTGGTGCCGCTCACTCCGGCCCATGACACTATGTAGCTGCCGTTGCTCAAGGCGGGCGCCGAGGGCGTCGCGACCACACCCGGTGGATAGATGACCTGCACCGTGCCCGTCGCCGAGTACGGCCCGCAGCCGATCGGGTTGCAGCCGCGTACGCGGTAGCCATAGTTGCCCGCCGCGCGACCGCTGAAGTCGGCCAACAGGGCGGTGCCGGAGTAGGCGCTCGTCCAGCCGTCGCCGTTGAAACTCTGCTCCAGCTGGTAGCTGATGGCGCCGGAAACACTGCCCCACTGCACGCGGTAAGCACCGTTGTAGCCGTTGGACGGCAAGTTCAGCGCGGGCGCACTCCCCGGCGGAAGCTCGATGGACACCGAAGCATTCGCGCTCCAGCTGCCGCATACCAGCGTGGCGCAGGCACGTACGCGATAGGCATAGCTGCCGGTGGTCTTGCCGGAGATCGCGGTGCTCAACGCGGTGCCGCTGTACTTCGCCTGCCATGCAGCACCGTTCGCGGATTCCTCCAGCTCGTAGCGCGCGGCCATGGCGACCGCGGTCCAGGACACGGTGAAGGTGCCTTGGGTCAGGTACGACGGCACCGTCATCACCGGCACGGCGGGCACGGCCGCCTTCGATACCTGCGCGACCAGGCTGCCGTTGAGGGTGACGTAACCGATGTCCTTCTGCTTGCGCTCGTCGCGCTGGAAGCGCAGCACGCCGTCCTGGCCGTACATCGAGTAGATGTCGCCCTGCGTCGAACTGCTGGCCCACACGCGCCGGCCGTGGGCGTCGTAGCGGTACTTCTCGCGCCCATTCACCTCGCGCAGGCGGTTGCCGTAGTCGAACTGGTGCACGACGCCGTTCTTGTTGCTCAGATTGCCCTGCACGTCGTAACCCAGTCCGACCACCGTGGCCCCGCCCGAGACGTCGCGCACGTTGGTGAGCCGGTTGCTTCCATCGTAATCGTAGGCGTGGTCGCGCCCGGCGATGCGGACCGAGCGCAGGTTGTCGACGCCGTCGTAGGTGTAGGCCGCCGGGCTGAACATCGGCGAGATCGTCGAGGTCAGGCGATCCAGTCCGTCGTAGCCCATCGTGCGGTTGCCGCGATTGCCGGACACGCCGTCGCTGATCGCCGCCACATTGCCGTTGGGGTCGTAGTCGTAGCCGTCGTCCAGCACCACGCTCCCCCCGTTCAGGTCGCGGCTGCGATCCGGCAAGCCACGCGCGTTCTGTTCCAAACTGTGGACGATGCCGTTGCCGTAGGTGAAGCCCGCCATACCGCCATTGGCGTGGTAGGTCACGCCGGTGGCGTAGCTGCCAGCCTGTGTCGGGCGACCCATCGCGTCAGGCGAGTAGTTGACCTGCAGGCCGTCCGGCAACGTGTGGCCCAACGGCGCGGCATTCTCGTCGTACTGATAGCCAATGGACCAGACCAGGCCCGTCGACAGGGTCATGGTCTCGGAGGTGAGCAACCGCCGCCTGTTGTACTGGTAGCTGTTAACCACCTGCCCCAGACCGATGCCGTCGTTGTTGGTCGTGACGGACTTCGCCAAGCCGTCGGCCGTGTACGACCACGACTGGTCGCCGCGACCGTCGGGGAACGTTAAAGTGCGAAGCCGGTTGCGCGCGTCATACGCGCGACTCGCCACGCGACCGGACGAGCCCGCCGTCGTCCGGCTGCAGTCGTTGGTGGCCGGGGCGGCGATGCCGGCTGCCGTCCACAGCACGTTGCCTGCAGCGTCGTACTCGAACACCGTCGCCCCGGTCTCCGGCTCGAGACGCTTGCACAGCTGCTGGTAATCGTCGTAGACGAACGAACGCGTCACGTCGGCCAACGGTCCGTACTGGCGCAAGGCAGTCGGCTTGCCGAACACGTCGCGGGCGATCTGGATGTTCTGCCCTTCCGGTCGCGCGATCGTCAGCGGTGTTTCGTACCGCGGCTCATCGAAGGCCTGGTAAGTCGTCGTCGTCGCCTGCAGGCGGGGATTGGTCACGCGCGACTGCAGTCCGCCCAAGTAGTCGGTGCTGGTCGTCAGCACGCCCAACTCGGAATCCTGACGGACGCTGCGAACACGCCCGAGCCCGTCATAGGCGGTCGTGGTTCCCGGCAGCGCCTGTCGGAAATCGCTGATGTTGCGAGCCGGGTAAGACTCGAACACACGCAGCCCGTCCACGTCGTAACGCTTGGCCACCTGCGTCTGCACATCGCCGGTGGAAAGGTCGATGCTTTCCGTCAACACCGGCTGCCAGAGCGCGTCGAAGTAGACATAGGTGCCGCGGTTGCCCTGCGTGCGGCTGAGGCGCCAGTGGCCCGCGGGCAATCCACGCTCGGCGGTCCCGATCTTCTGGAAGGACTGCTGATGCCGTTCCACGGCACAGAGTCGCCGGTCGGAAACGCGACCGAACTGATGCGCCCCATCGAGTCGTAGCCGTAGCCCGTTGTGAAGCCGGCTTCGTCGGTCAGGCTGGCAATCCACCCGTTGTCATTGACCACAACCGATTCGCTGCTGCCGCTCGGCGTGTCGGGCGTGGCCGGATAGCCGACGTTCTGCGGGATGCCGAAACGCCAGTTCGACAGCGTGATGATATTGTTCTTGCCGTCGCGCACGGTCGCCACGGTACCGTCGCTGTTATAGCCCACTGACTGCACGAGTCGGCCGAACTCGTAGAAGCGGATTGGCAGGTCGAGCGTCGCGTCGAAGTCGCTGCGGGCGAACTCGAGGCCAGTGTCGTCGTTGACCTGCTGCTGCACCTGGCCGAGCAGCCAGATCGAGAGGTCGTCGTAGCGCGTGATCGTGTCGGTACGGGTGAATCCGACGGAATTGGACTTGCGCACCTTCACAGCTCGCGCATGGGCGTCAAACTGCAGAACCTCGTTGACGAAGCTCGCGCCGTCCTGGCCCACCGTCGTGCGGACCACGGGCCGAATCGCCTCGGCCATCATGTTGTCGGCGCCGTAGACCAGCGAAGTGCCGGCCCTGTCGGCGAATGGCGCGGAATCGACATCGCTGCTCGCGTAATAGACCGTATCCTCGCGACGGATCGCGACGCCGTCGCGGTAAGTCCCGGTGGACAGCAGGCGGCCGTCATTGAACCCGACCTCCTTGCCGAACTCGTACACGACCAGGTTGCCTCCGGGTTCCTGCAGCGTTGTGAACTTGTGGGGCGCGATGCCGACGGGATACAGGGGCATGCCTGCGGCGGCGGTGTCCCGGTCATGGCGCCCTTCAAGTCCGCTGTAGTCGTAACTCCAGCTGCGCGTCTCCAGACCCGCACCGGAAATGCGCTTGATGGCGATCGAATGGGCATCCTTGAAGAGCGGAATGCGGTTCCATCCGCTGGCCATCGTGCCCTCTTCGCCATTCTCCACGCAGTCCAACGGCACGCCCATGCGACCATGACGTTGCGGCCTGAAAACGAATTCGCCAAAGGCTCCCGACGGATGCGTCACGGTGAGCAGCCGGTCCTCCATGATGAATTTGTTTAGTCGTGTGCAGATCGCGTACTGCGTCTGATAATTAGTCCAAGGCTCCCCCTGCACGACGGGGTACTTGTACTTAATCGGCGATGCGTTGAAGGCGAAAACCCACTGGTTTCCGTCCGGCACCGTCACCGTGGACAGGGAAAGATTCGCCGCATAATCGTAAGACCACTGGCGCGTCCCCGCGGCAACGGTCGCGATGCGGCCATTACCGTCGTACGTCACGGATATCTGCCTGCCGTCGTTGGCGTAGATGCGCTTCAGTTGCGCGCCATTCCATTCGTAACGTACCCAGTTGCCGAAACGGTCGACGATCTGGCTGGGGTACAGGAGAACCTTGTTGCGCGGAAGCACGCCATGGGTCGTGGCGCTGTATTCCTGCTTGTGCGCCGGGTTGTCCGTAGTGCGGACCACCATCCAGTCGAAGTAATACCGTGTCCCATCCGGCGCGTGGCCGATGAAACCCTCGCCCGCCTGTCCGCTCTGCAATGCACCCAGGCACGAGAAATGCCAACCATCCTTGGTAGCGAACGGATAGGACTGGCCGTCCTGCGGGAACTGACGCCGGGCATCGGCCACCGGTATCAGCAGTTCGCCGCCGCCACCGCCGGGCAACGACAGGCGGTTCCCATCCCAGTAGTCCATCGCATAGAAATCAATCTGCTGGGAGTGCATCGAGTTCCAGACGGTCACGATCGGCGGTGCACCGCCTGCACTGCATCGTGCCGAAGGGGCCCAGTACCCCGCTGCCACAGTCGCCGGATCAGCGCCGAAGGTGCCGCTTAGGAAGGGAACGTCGAGTTCCCAGTCGCCGAACGGAAGATTCTTGCCCGGATCGCCCACGCTGAACGTGCGCCCGATCGACACCGGCAGCGCGCTGTTACCCGTCAGTGAGACGTCGGTCGCGGTGAAGGTGACCGTGCCGTCGTAAAGGCTGATGTTGTCGCCGAACAGGTCGTCCTTGAGCGGCGAGGTGACTTCCTCATACTTGAGGCGCTTTGTGTATTCGTCGTGCCAGGACGGAATCGCCTGTGCATGCGCCGCGTTTGCGAGTGCACCAATCACCCATATCGTCGCCAGACCGAATCCGCGCAGGCCCAATCCAGGCCTCCTTGCCTTCATTCTCATCCCGCCCCCAACAAGTTTTCGCCCGACCCGGGCCACCAGCGATAGCGTGATTCGCCTCCGCTCCGGCGGACACTAACCGGTAGACGCTTTGCCGCAATTGGCGATTCACGTGATCCGCTAACGGTGAGTAACCGTTGCGGCCGCCGCAACGATTAACCAGTTGCGTATCGCTGCAGTCGGCTTCGGAAGAAAAGCCAAGCGGAAATTAAGAACACCGGCAGCGTAAAGGCCCGCTCCAGCCGGCGGTGCGGTTAGAAGGTTCATCCTGTCCTCAGTTCGCGGCGACGCGAATTAGCGAAGACTCGATCTTATAGCGGCGCACGAATACTCCTTTTTCGTCAGCATCGTTGAATGCCGGGGAACGACTGGCGCAGCTTCTCGCGTCCGCTCTTCTGAGCCTGCGCTCCTGTCTCGCCCGACTTGTGGTGCAACAGATGAGGACGGAATGCGGGCCTGTCCACAGTGCTAAGCCCAAGGCTGGTTCTTTGTTCGGGATAGACCACTCTGAAGCCGTTGGGACCGCCTGCGACGGTCCCGTCGTCGCTCCCCAAATGACAAAGCCCCGCCAGAGCGGGGCTTGTCATCAGCAAAGGAAACGTCAGAAGCGATAGTTCACACCGGTGTAGAGGAACCGACCGATGTTGTCGTACTGAGCGCTACCAACGCCTGTCCCGTACAGGTTGTACGGAGGTTCCCGATCAAACATGTTGCGCAGCCCGAAGTAGAGATTCAGGCGTTCCGTCGCGTCGTAACCCACCCGGCCATCCGTAAAGGTCATCGACGCCACCTTCATCGGATCCTGCATGTCCGGGTTGCTGGCGTACTGCTCGTTCGTCACAAGAATCTGACTGTCGACATACCGGGTTCGCAAACTGACGTCCCACGGACCGCGCGCATAACCAATCGTCAGGATGCCCTTCCACGTGGGCGTCCCCAACGTCCTGCGCTCATCCACCACTTCGTCCGGGAAACTCTGGAAGGGATAGCTGAGCGATTCCTTCAGATAGGTTCCTTCCAGCTTCGTCGTCAAGCGGCCACCGAAGACGTTATGCCAGGCGTAGTCCATGCCGAAGTCGATGCCGCGCGCCTTAAGCTTGCTCATGTTCAGCGGAAGGACCTGCAGATTCGTGATGGCGTAGCGGTCGTCCGTCTCACCGGCAATGTCGCGGGTAATGTTGGCGCAGAAGTCGTTGAACTCTTGGCGGCGCGTGTCCGACGAACTGACACGACAACGCGGCAATGGAGTGCTTCTTTCACAGCTCCAGCGTGAACGGATCAAGCGCCGAATCTACAACATCCTCGCTGATGCGCGGGGCCCCAGCAGCGCCATGAGCGCAGGCATGACTGCGGTCACGAACGCCGCAATGCCACCTCCACCGATGAGAGGCTTCTTGACCGCCGCTAGGTGACCCCAGTGATGCCAGTACCGGCGGAACGTCAAAAGGTCCGCCTTAATCGGATCGACCTTGCCGAGTGCCAGATAGAAGAACCCGGCAAGGTGCAACCGGGCCACGGTAGCGACCGTCAGCCCGTTAAGCGCGAACGCGGCCATGGCGACGCGCTTCTTCGCGGGCGTGCTCATTTGATCGGTCCATCGAGCGCGGGCATCGGTCGGCCGTAGTACGCCGCCCAGAAGAACCGCGAAGCGTCGATGCGCGCCGAGCCGGTCAGGAACGTGGCTTCAAATACGGTGCGCGCCTCCTCGGGCGTTCTGAGTCTCTGCGCTCCACCCAGTTGGGCGGCACGCCACTGATCCCCGACGGAGAGCCGCATCACGGCTGCTTGCTCCCGGCCTCGATGGGGCCCCACATGGGACAACCGCGCTCGGGCCTGACCGTCGGCTTGATGTCTCGTGTAGCCACTTCGACGTGGTTGTCCGGGTTGTGCCTGCAATCACTGCAGCACTTGACACTCCAGGCACTCTTGCAATTCTTTGCCACGAAGAACCTCCATTGAGAGTACGAACAGATCAGCCTAGCTCGCGCTTGCGAGCGGGATCGAACCAGACACCCGTGATATGCCTCCCGTGGAGGCCGCTGGTGTCGTTATGCACATGCACGACGACGTCGATAACGGTGTAAAGCAGACGGCGGATCACGTCATAGGGCAGCGCCCTGCCCTGCTCGTTCTGCAGGACCATCAAGGCCAGGCGATCGAACGCCATTTCGGCGGAGCCCGCATGCAGGCTCGTGATGCCGCCGCCATGTCCGGACGAGCACACGTTGATGAAATCAAACGTTTCTGCCCCACGGAGCTCCGCGAGCAGGATGCGGTCTGGCTTCATGCGCAGACAGCTACGCAGAAGCGATGCTGGCGTCACGATGGCCCCGCGTTCCTGCGCAGCCTCGCTCTTGTAAAACAGGTGTACATGATTGGGATGTTCGGGAAGGAACAGTTCAGGAACGTCCTCGATGGTGATGATGCGTGCATCCTTGCGAATGAGCTGCATCAGGCCTTTCATGAACGCCGTCTTTCCCGAGCCCGTTTCGCCGGCAATCACGATCACTTTTTCCAGTTCCACCGCGCGCCGTAGGAACGTCGCGATGTCACCTGATTCCTTCAGCTGGAGGAGCTCATGCTCCTGAGGCGTTAGACCATTCGATGCGGGCCGGATGTGCTGGAAGAAGCCCTCACGCTGATACTGATCGATCGAGCGAACGGCATGACTGGGCTTGCGGATCGTCAGGGAGACAGTGCCGTCCTCGCAGGCGGGCGGAAGGACGTACTGCACGCGCTCGCCGCCCGGCAGGACTGCAGAAAGCAGCGGCCGCGTATCCGATAGATCGTTGTCCGAGAACTTCGCGATGGCCTTTCCGAGCGAGTTCAACCAATGCAGGTCAAGCATGGGCACGTCGACGCGCTCCCACCGCGACTGCGCTTCAAACCAGATCTCGCCCGGCCGATTCACACACACTTCGGTGACGCCCGGACCACTGAGGGTGCCCATCAGCGGGGTCATCAGGTGCCTGACGGACGCGCCCTTGTCGATCAGCGCGACTTTATTCGGGTCGGTGGCCATAGACCCCTCCGAAGTCGAGATCGCGCGCGACAAAGATGTTGAGCCGTCCGCCTTGCTCCTTGTAGAGCGTCGGAGGGATGTTGACCGTCTGCTCCAGCACCTTCGATGCCATGTTGTTGGCGGCGTCGGCGCTGTTGCCGTAGGAGAACGTGTTCCCGCTGCCTGCGGTTTCGCGCGAAGCCGCTGCCGCCAAGTCGTCGACTAGGCTCAGAAGCATCACTGCGAGGGTCCTTCTTTCAGATTGAACCCGATAGATACCCGGCGCGAGGCTTCAGCGATATAGGACGCACCTTAAATACACCAGACGCGCGCGGTTCCAACGGGGTGACGAATCACCTACCCAGATTGTCCACAGATCCTGTGGACAAGTCTGAGCACAACCCTTCGGCAAGACGCTGCACGGCCGGCTCCTACTAGCCCGGAATCAATGTGGTGATTCTTTCACCATGTCTTTGACGTAGAACGGCGCCAAACGACGCCGTTCTGCGAAGCGGGACGATCTTCACCAATGATTCTTCTATGGCGCACAGCAATCTTGATAGATCTCTCTTCCTAGTTGGTCCGCGCTTTTCATCTCACTTGCCGAAAGACCGGCGGCGTACTTGGCTCGCACTGTGTCCGCCAGACTCGGCGGAATAACGCTTCTCGCGGCGCGTTCAGACGCGAGGTAGTAGGCGTACGCTCTTATCGGATTGCGATCGACAAGAATGCCGTTGGCGTAGCTCCTTGCCAGCATTTGTAGGGCGTCCACATTTCCGCCGACTGCCTTACGGCGATAAGTGGAAACGGCTTCTGGATTTCGCAGCATGTCCGTTGAACCGCCCACGACCGAGTTCGGATCAGCCGCGAACGTCAGCTGCGCAGGCACGAACCCTGCACGTGCTGCGGCTTCGAGCCACCGCGAGGTGTAGGCGCGCCATTGGTCAAGCGGAACGCTCCGTCAGTCCAACGGGACGAGCGCGTCAAAAGGGGGCTCTGAGCTGCATCACGGGCCCGATCTAGCTCATTCAGGCAAGCAGAAAACTTGAGATAGATCGTGAACGCTGCGATCTCGTCGCCTGCTTCCGCTCGAGGCAACAGGTCTACAAGAACGGCGGCGGCGTCACCTGGAGGCGCTTCGAAGCTCTGGTCAAGAGAATAGGCTCGACCCTCTAAACGCTTTATTCGAAACTTGAGCGGTCGTGAATGCTGGACAGTCCTCTTCGCTGCACTTGCGGGCAAGCGATCAGGCTCTGAGGGGTCTGAGCGCGAGTCCGACCCGATGTCCAGGCCATCGGACTGAGTCGGAATCGATGGAGCGTTACCGCGCCGAGCCGAAATCATTTCGTTGGCGACGACGGGTACACCCCGCCATCGCAGCATCTTCGGGTCCTAACCCCTCGCCGCGAGTACTCTCCGCACGGTGCTCGGGCTACAAGCCCGAAAGAAACGGCTAAGAGCACGTCGGCGCGACCTAGCATCCGGGATCGACAATCTGCTCGACACATTCGATGCCAGGCTATTCAAGGTTTCGCTTGGCTCGCCGATCTACACGGTTGACTGGCAAAGGGACTTTCCATGAACGACTCTATTGATCTTTCGACAATAGCCCGGACTCTGTCCGAGGACGACAGGACTGCTTTGCGAAAGCTTTTCCCCGGCATAGCTGAGCGCCTAGCCCTGGTCGGTGTCATGGTGGGAGCGCTGACATTTGTGGTCGCGCTATTCGGATATTGGCGCGTCATAGCTATCGCAGCACTTCTAGCAATAGCTGTTTCCTCGCTGCTTTGGTCGGTCGCCTCAATCGTTAGGGACGCCGTTTGGTTCTGGCGCGAGGCTCGTGACCCTTGGGCATCCACCAATGCGGCATACAACCGCCATCTATGGGCTGTTAATGCGCTTGGGTCGCATAGCGCCGACACGCTCCGTTCGATGCACGCGTTCATCCGGCATCGCCAAGAGCACATACCCAAGCGGCTCGCGTTCTTTTGCGGCGCGTTGGAAGCGATCGGCCTGGTGCCGTTGCTCGTCGCAGCATGGTGGGCATGGAGAGATGCGGGAGCCCCTGCTGAGTTTCAATTCCCTGAAAAGTTGCTGCTCGCTTTCGCAGTGGGCGTTTTTGCGGGTGCAATCGCCATGCGCTCGAAGCTGGAAACGCTAGGCAAGATCGAACTCGTACTATCGGAGGCGTTGCGGCTACGGCAGCACGAATCTAGCTCGCTTTAGCCTTCTCTCGCGTCAGCCTTGCACATACGATGAGGATTGGCTCAGTGCGCAGGAACTGGGGGCGCTCAGTCTTCCGCGATGCGATCGTGGAGCCTGACCAGGTCGACCAGGGTACGAGCCTTCATCTTACGCATCAGCTGAGCGCGGCGGACCTTGACAGTGATTTCGCTCAGGCCCAAATCACCGGCAATTTGCTTGTTCAAACGGCCACGGACCACGCCACGCAGCACCTCCTTCTCGCCCAAGCTCAATGAGCGCCACCGCTGCCGCAGTTCCTCAATCTCCATCTCCTCAGCACGGCGCTGACGGTCGCGCTCTATGCCTTGCTGAATCGCGTCGAGCAGATCCTGATCGCGGAATGGTTTGACCAGGAACTCGATGGCGCCGTTCTTCATCGCCTCCACTCCCATGGCAATATCGCCGTGGGCGGTGATGAACACGGTCGGAAGCCGAATGCCCAGTTCGCCCATCTGCCGGTGGAAGTCCAAGCCGCTCTGGCCGGGCATGCGGATGTCCAATACCAAACAGGCCGGCGCGTCATCACGCGACGACTGCACGAACTGAGCAGTGGTGCTGAAGCTGCGCACACGCAGCCCGACCGAAGCGAGCAGGTCTTCGAGCGCTGCGCGCATAGATGGGTCGTCGTCGATCACGTAGGCGATAGGAAGAGGCACCTTCGACGGACTTGACTGCCTAGTCATGTGTGGCCACCGGCAATTCGAATTGAAGGCTGGCACCGCTTCTGCCGTCAGCGGATGGTGGATCTAGCCAGATGCGCCCGCCGTTTGCCTCCACTATGCTGCGGCTGATGCTGAGGCCCAGTCCCAGCCCGCCGGGCTTGGTGGTCCAGAAAGGATCGAACAGTTGCCCAGCACTGTCGTCGGGGATGCCAGGGCCGGAGTCGGCCACGCGCAGCCGGACCACTCCAGCGTCATGGCCTTCGCTGGCGATCCGCAGCCGTCGCGGCCCGCCGCTGACCTTGGCCATAGCCTCGATGGCGTTCAGCACTAGATTACCCACGACCTGCTGGACTTGGATCCGGTCGGCGTAAACCAGCGGAAGGTCATTGGCGAGGTCGATGTCGAGCTCCACTTTGCCGCGTTGCAGTTCGGCCCGCGAGAGCGACAGCATTTCGAGCACCGCCTCATTCAAGTCAAAATGGCTGCGGTACGGCTGCTCGCCTCGGGTTAGGCTGCGGATTCGCGCGATCACCTCACTGGCGCGCTGCGCATCGGCCACGATTCGGCCCACCCCCGTCCGCGCCTTGTCGAGATTGGCCGGAACTTGATCAAGCCATCGCAGGCAGGCGTTCCCGCTGGTGACGATCGCGGCCAGCGGCTGATTGACTTCATGTGCGATCGAGGTGGTCAGCTCGCCTAGGGTCGAGGTGCGGGCGATCCGCAGCAGCTGCGCCTGCGCAAGATGGGTCTCGGCGCGGGCCTCATCAATCTTCAAAGCTAAGTAGGTCGTGGCGGCGATCGCGACGATGCTGATCGCCGAGTTGACTAGACCGACTTGGTAGTGGCCGTGGCCGGAGAGCACGAAGCTGATGAGGGTCAGCGCGGTGCATGTCGCTGCCAGTGTCACCAGCGCACGCGCCGACCACCAGGCCGCCGCAGCCAGAATTACCGCGGTGTAAAAACCGGCCACTGCCACCGCGTAATCGGTTAGCGTATCGGCAAGGAAGATGGACGCCGTAACCACGATCAACACGGCCAAGAAGACCGAATGGCGCGAGGACTTGATTCGCATCATGATTCTCCTGCCGGGTTCGTCACCCTGCTAACGTGTCACTTACTGCGCCGGCGATGCCTGGTGTCGTCACGGTGGCGTGCTTTTCGCCTCTCCGTCTTAGTGCACTATGGTGCTTATTCTTCCGCACAGGCATTCCAGTAGGCCTGCAGGACGCCGCGCTGGCGCGAGAGCGAGCCTAGAACGGCGTCCAGTTCGGCGGCATCGACCGCAGTAGCGTAAAGGATCGCCTCGATCTCTACTTCTACCTCGCCGAACGGGCGGGGGTCGATCGTACGCACCGGGTAGTGCGCAGCGTCGAGTAGCTCGATCATCAGGTCCGTGACTGCCGCTTGCGACTCACGCCTGCAGATCACATGCACGGCGTAGCTGGCTTCGCTGTCCTCCTCCAGCAAAGGTTGCCGGTTGATTCTGTTGACCACGGGCCGCAGCAAAGTATTCGCCATCAAAACAAATATGGCTGCCAGGATCGCCTCCGGCAGCAGCTTGGCCCCGGCACAGGCGCCCACCGCGGCCGAGCCCCAGAGGGTGGCGGCGGTGTTGAGCCCGGAAACATTGGCGCCTTCCTTCATGATCGCGCCGGCGCCGAGGAAGCCGGTGCCAGAGATGACGTAGGCGACCACCTGCAAGGGCGTCGGCGTGCCGCCGTGCAGGGCGTAGAAGCGCACCGCCAAGTCGACGAAGACCGCCGCCCCGACCGCAACCAGGGTATTGGTGCGCAGCCCGGCGGTGCGCTGCCGCACCTGGCGTTCGAAGCCAATCAACGAGCCGAGCACGAACGCCGAGCCCAGGCTCAGCAACGAGCTGAGCAGGGCACCGGGGTCGAACGCCGGCCAGTCGGCCAGCAGGGTCTGGGTCTGCCACAGCTGCATGTCATTGCCAGCCGAAACGGCGGATGTAGACGCGCTTGAGGAAGGTGGTCAGCGCGGCGTAGCCGAATAGGATCGCGACCAGGATCGGCCAGTAGCCCGGCGGCAGCGGTTGCAGCTTGAAGAAGCCCGCCAGCGGACTCATCGGCAAGAACACGCCGATCGCCATGATCACAGCGGTCATCACAAGCAGCGGCGGCGCGGCGACGCTCTGGATGAACGGGATCTTGGGCGTGCGGATCATGTGCACGATCAGGGTCTGGGTGAGCAGGCCGACCACGAACCAGCCGGACTGGAACAAGGTCTGGTTCTCGACGGTGGTGGCCTTGAACACGTACCACATCACCAGGAAGCAGGTGATGTCGAAGATGGAGCTGATCGGGCCGAAGAACACCATGAAGCGACCGATGTCCGCCGGGTTCCATTTCAGCGGCTTGCGCACGAGCTCCTCGTCGACGTTGTCGAACGGGATGGCGATCTGCGAGATGTCGTACAGCAGGTTCTGCACCAGCAGTTGCAGCGGCAGCATCGGCAGGAACGGCAGGAAGGCACTGGCCACCAGCACCGAGAACACGTTGCCGAAATTGGAGCTGGCGGTCATGCGGATGTACTTGAGCATGTTGCTGAAGGTCTTGCGGCCCTCGATCACGCCTTCTTCCAGCACCATCAGGCTCTTTTCGAGCAGGATGATGTCGGCCGCCTCCTTGGCGATGTCGACCGCGCTGTCCACGCTGATGCCGATGTCGGCCGCGCGCAGCGCCGGGGCGTCGTTAATGCCGTCGCCCATGAAGCCGACCACCTTGCCCTGGGCGCGCAGCGCACGCACCAGCCGCTCCTTGTGCAGGGGCGTGAGGCGGGCAAAGACGCGGTGTCGGTCCAGCGCGTCGGCCAGCGCCGCATCGTTGAACAGGTCGATCTGCGGGCCTGTGATCACCGCATCGACGCTGAACCCGACCTGCGAGCAGACCCGCGCGGTGACCAGCTCGTTGTCTCCGGTCAGCACTTTGACCTCGACCCCATGCTCGGCCAGTGCCTTCAACGCGGGCGCGGCGCTCTCCTTGGGCGGGTCGAGGAAGGCGACGTAGCCGACCAAGGTCAGGCCGCTCTCGTCGGCCTGCGAGTAGGCCTCGCGACCGGCGGCGATTTCCTTCATCGCCACTGCCACCACCCGCAGGCCTTCCTCGTTCAGCTCCTGCGTGACCTGGCGCACCCGCGCCAGCATCGCCGCGTCCAGCGCCACGCTGGCATCGCCCTCGCGCACATGGGTGCAGACCGCCAGCATTTCCTCGACCGCGCCCTTGCAGATCAGCTCGTGGTGGTCCTCGCGCTCGGACACCACCACCGACATCCGGCGGCGCTCGAAGTCGAACGGGATCTCGTCAACCTTACGGTAGTCCGTGGCCAGCTGCAGGTCGGTCTGCAGTTCCACGTGTTCGAGCACCGCGCGGTCGAGCAGGTTCTTCAGGCCGGTCTGGTAGTGGCTGTTGAGGTAGGCGAAGCGCAGGACTTCCTCCGAGTCCTGGCCGAACACATCGGTATGGCGCTCCAGCGCGATCTTGTCTTGGGTGAGGGTGCCGGTCTTGTCGCTGCACAGCACGTCCATCGCGCCGAAGTTCTGGATCGCGTCCAGGCGCTTGACGATCACTTTCTTGCGCGACAGAAGTACCGCGCCCTTGGCCAAGGTCGAGGTGACGATCATCGGCAGCATTTCCGGGGTCAGCCCGACCGCGACCGACAGCGCGAACAGGAAAGCCTCCACCCAGTCGCCCTTGGTGATCCCGTTGACCAGCAGCACGAACGGCACCATCACCAGCGCGAACCGGATCAGCAGCCAGCTGACGCTGTTCACGCCGGCCTGGAACGCGGTGGGCGCGCGATCGCTGGCGGTCACCCGATGGGCGAGGGTGCCGAAGTAGGTGCGGTTGCCGGTGGCCACCACCAGCGCGGTGGCGGTACCGGAGACGACATTGGTGCCCATGAGCAGCAGGTTGTCCTGCTCCAGCGCGCCACCGTCACGGGCTTGGCGCTCGGCAAACTTCTCCACCGGCAGCGATTCGCCGGTCATCGCCGCCTGGGCCACGAACAGGTCCTTGGCGGCCAGCACCCGGCAATCGGCCGGGATCATGTCGCCGGCCGACAGAAACACGTGGTCGCCGGGTACCAGTTCGCGAATCGGGACTTCCCGCCGCACCGGCGGCTGGCGGCTGTGCAACTGGCTGTCGAAGTAGCGTTCGGCGATATCGGCCGCCTCGCTGCCGATGGAACGACGGATCACCGTGGCGGTGTTGCTAACCATGGCCTTGAGCCGTTCAGCGGCACGGTTGGAGCGACCCTCTTGGATGAAGCGGATCAGCGTGGACAACGCCACCATGGTGCCGATGACCACGGTGGCGGTGGCGTCTTCGGTCAGGTAGGAGACCGCTGCCAGGACCGTCAACAGCAGGTTGAACGGGTTCTTGTAGCACTGCCACAGGTGGCGCCACCAGGACAGTGGCTTCTCATGGTCGACCTCGTTCGGCCCCAGTTGCTGCAGCAGGGCTTGGGCCTGGGCCTCGCCCAGGCCATCGGCATGCGAATCCAGCCGGGCCAGGGTGGTGGCCGGCTCCTCGCAAGCGGCGCGCAGCAGTTCGCGCGCCAACTGCTCGGGGAACGCATGCGCTGCCGAACGGCCCAACCCGGCGGCGGGCATTTCGTGGCGACCGAACAGACCGGAGGTGCGGCGGCTGCGCAGGAAGCTATCGAACCAGGCCTTCAGGTTCATGGGAACTCCTAGTGGGGGCTTCGCCAGCAGGCGGCACGATGGCGGCGACCAGGGCGAATCGATGTTGGAAGATGGCGCGGATGACGGCGCGCGCAGCGCGGCGTCATGCGGTGCAGCGGCTGGCCGGGCTCGGCGCGGCGATCGCTGCGGTGCATGTTGACAAGGGCGCCAGTATGGTCAGCGCCGTCTGTGCGGCCCAGCCTATCTTCGTGCGCTGCGCATATACCTTGGTATAGGCGCCGCCGATGGCGGCGGCACGCTGGCGTGGACCCGTGCCCTGAAGGGCGGCTGGGCTGGTATTACCTCCAGGCATAGCCTCAGCAGGCGCGGCAACTGTGGTTGGGACAGCAATGCGTACAGCGACTGGCGGGCGCCCTCGGCCTCGGCGCTGAACTGCGTGCCGAGCTTGCTGTGGCCGGCGGGCGTGGCGAGCACCTGTTCACGCTCGCACAGCCGCAGCGAGACGCGGTCGTGCCGTTCGCGCAGGCTCGGGACCTGCGCTCCGGCGAGGACCACGCTCAGCCGATACGCATGGATGAGCGAGCGCTGGCTGCGCTGCACCTGCGACATCGAGAGCCTGCGAGGGAATGGACGATGCATGCACACGGCCAGTGCACTCACAACTGCGGGCGCTGCCCGACCGCGAGCTGCAACTCGACCGTGGCCACGGCCAAGTCGGACTCGGCCTGCAGGTAGGCCAGATGGATGTCGTCGGCCGAGCGCTGCGCATCAAGCAGCTCCAGCAACGAGGAAGCGCCATTGCGATACGACAGGCGGATGCCCTCCAGCATGCGTTGCGCATCGGCCAATACCCCGCCGCGGTAGCGTTCCAAGTTCTCGCGGGCGGCCAGGAACTGGTGGTGCGCCGCGCGTACGTCGGTTTCGGCGGCCAGCTCGGCCTGGCGCAGTTCCAGCGTGGCCTGGCTGACCTCGGCGTTGGCCTGGACCAGCTCGCCGCGGTTGAACCGCGACAGCGGCAGCGGCACGCTAAAGGTGGCGGTGAGCACGCGCGAACGCGGGATGGCCTCGATCGGTGCGCCGCCCTTGTCGATTCCGGCCGGATAGCCGCGCGTGGTCTGCAGGCCGACCGCGATGGTCGGGTCGACCCAGCGGTCGGCCCGGACCAGCGAGGCATTGTCGCTGGCGTTGGTCAGCGTAGCCCGAGCGACAAGCACGTCGTCACGGGCACGCAGCGCCGCCAGTACCAGGGCTTCGACATCGTCGCCGCCGGCGAACGGCGCGTAGTGGCAGTCGAGGGCAGCGTCGCCGAACAGCAACGCTACCGGCTGACCCAGCGGCACGGCCAGCGTGAGTTGCGCGGCCGCATGGTCGGCCCGCGCCTGGGCGACCTGGGCCTGGAACTGGTCGCGCTCGACCCGCGATTGCAGCCATTCCACGCCGCCGATGTCGCCGGCCTGGTGGCGGACCTCGTTGGCTCGCACCACTTGGTTGAGTGCCTCAAGGGTCTGTTCGTTGCGGGCCAAAACTTGGCGGTTGCGACAGGCGTCGGCGAAGGCGCTGGTCGCGTCGGAGTAGAGCCGGTGCCGGAACGCTTCCAGGTTGGCTTCGGTCAGGCCCAGGTAGCTACGTGCGGCGCGGATCCGGGCCTTGCGCTTGCCGCCCGTTTCCAGGGTCCAGCTCAGTTCTGGGCCGCGGCTGACCGGCCGCGGGTCATTGCCGCGATCGCGTTCGCGGCTGGTCTCGTAGGTCAGTTCCGGGTCCGGGCGTAGACCGGCGATGCCGATCCCGGCCTGGGCCGCGGTCACCGTCTCGCGCTGCGCTGCCAGTTCCAGGCTGTGGTTCTCGACCGCGTCCAGGTAGGCCTGGAAGTTGAGTGTGGCCGGTTGGGCGCTGGCGCTGGCAGGGGCCAGTGCCGCCCCGACGTATAGGAGCAAGGCGGCCGCGAACGGCGTGCGCTTGGGATTTAGGTTCATGTGCAGATCCATGGCAGGGTTCAGGACTCGCAGACCGGTGCGACTGCAGGCGCCTCGTCCTCGCCGGCGGCGGCACGGCGCAGCGCCCGGCGCGCGGCGGCGGCATCGGCGCGGGTCTCGATCAGGTAATAGAGTGCTGGTAGCAGCAGCAGGGTCAACGCGGTGGCGCTGATCAGGCCGAACACGACCACGGTGGCGAGTGGCCGCTGCACGTCGCTACCCAGGCCGCTGGCGAGCATCGCCGGGGTCAGGCCCATCGCCGCGACCGTGGCGGTCATCAGCACCGGGCGCATGCGGCTCAGCGCGCCTTCGACCACCGCCTCGCGCAGCGGCCGGCCTTCATCGCGGCGCAGCCGGTTGATCTGCGCGACCATCAACACCGCGCCGAGCACGGCCACCCCGAACAGCGCGATGAAGCCGACCGCGCTGGAAACATTGAGCGTCATGCCGCGCAGGTGCAGGCCGGCGAAACCGCCGATCATCGCCAGCGGCACCGCGCCGAGCACCAGCAGCGGCTGGCGCAGGTTGCCGAACTCGCCGAACAACAGCAGCAGCATGATCCCCAGGGTCAGCGGCAGGATCAGCAGCAGCCTGGCCTCGGCCCGTTGCAGGTTCTCGAACTGGCCGCCCCACTGCAGGTGGAAGCGGCTGTGGTCGAACTGGACCTGCGACTCCAGCGCAGGCCGGGCCTCGTCGAGGAAGCTGGCCAGATCGCGGCCGCGCACGTTCAGGCGCACGATCAGATGGCGCTCGCCCATCTCGCGCACGATCACGCTCTCGCCCGAATCGGTCTCGATCCGCGCGACCTCGGCCAGCGGCACCTTGGCGCCGTTGGCGGCGGTCAGGCGCAGGTCGCCGATCGCTTGCGGGTTGGCTCTTGCGTCTGCGCTGAAGCGCACCGCCATGTCATAGGTTTTCTCGCCGATGTAGAGCTGGCCGATGCCGGCGCCACCGATGCCGGTGGCGATCAACTCGGCCACGTCGGCGGCATTGATTCCGTGCCGCGCCGCCGCGGCGCGGTCCAGCTCGATGCGCAAGTTCGGCAGCGGCGGCTCCACGTCCACGGCCACGTCGACCGCGCCGCGCAGGCCCTGCAGGGTCGCGACCACGTCACCGGCGATGCGCCGGCCCTCGTCCAGGTCGGGCCCAAAGATCTTCACCACCAGGTCGCTGTGTGCGCCGGACAGCTTGTCCTGCACGCCATCGATCATCGGCTGCATGAAGCCGACCGAATAGCCGGGCATCTGCGCGTAGCGCTCGCCCAGGCGCCGGATCAGCTCCTGCTTGTCGATCCCGGACTTCCAGCTGCGGTACGGATGCAGGCCGACGCTGGCCTCGATGTGCGAAGGAGTCCAGTAGTCGGTCCCGTCGTCGTTGCGCCCGGTCTGGGTGACCATGTACGCGACTTCGGGGAATTCCAGGGTGACGCGGCGCAGTTCGTCGGCCATTTCCCCGGCCTTGTCCAGGGTGATGCCGGGCGGCATCTGCACCTGCAGCCAGATCGAGCCCTCGTCCAGATAGGGCAGGAAGTCGCGGCCGATGCTGGCGGTCAGCAGGGTCAGTGCCACCGCCGCGCCGCCGATAGCCGCGAATAGCCAGCGCCGGCGCTCGACGAAGCGTTCCAGGAAGCGGCCATAGCGGCGGCCCAGCCATTCCAGCACCGGGTTGTGGAAGACCTTGCGCGGGCGCCGGAATGCCAGCCATGCCAGCGCCGGCACCAGCATCAGCGCCACCGCCAGCGCACCAAGCAGGGCCGCGCCGATCGCATAGGCCATCGGCGAGAACAGCTTGTATTCGATCCGCTCGAAGGCGAACAGCGGCAGGTAGGCGGCCGCGATCACGCACATACCGAAGAAGATCGGCCGCGCCACCTGCAAGGTGGCGGCGATCGCCTCTGCCGGACGCAGTGGCCGGTCCTGGTCAGCCTCGCGCCGGCGCAGGATGTTCTCGACCACCACCACCGAGCCGTCGACCAGGATGCCGAAGTCGATCGCGCCCAGCGACAGCAGGTTGGCCGGCACCTGGGCGTGGTGCATGAACACGAAGGCCAGAAGCAGCGCCATGGGGATCGTCAGTGCCACGATTAGGGCCGCGCGCGGGCTGCCCAGGAACAGCAGCAGGACCAGGCTGACCACCACCAGGCCTTCGAGCAGGGTCTTGCCGACCGTGCCAGTGGTGGTCTCGATCAAGGTGCTGCGGTCCAGGTAGGGGACCAGGGTGACATCGTCGGGCAGCAGGTTGCGGTTGAGGTCCTCCACCGCCGCGTGGATGCCCTCCAGGGCCACCGAGGGATTGGTTTCCTTCAGCAGCAGCACGATCCCGGAGACCGCGTCGGAGTCGTGGTCCTTGCCCAGGATGCCGCGGCGCTCGACATTGCCGTAGCTGAGCTGGCCCAAGTCGCGAACCAGCACCGGCACGCCGTCCGCGCTCTTGACCACCACCTGGCCCATGGCTTCGAGTGAATCCAGCAGGCCAACGCCGCGGACCACGTATGAGATCTCGCCGCGGTCGATCACGCTGCCGCCGCCACTTTCGTTGTTGGCGTTGATCGCCTCGACCACCTCGCCCAGGCTCAAGTCGTACTGGGTCAGTCGGGACGGCTCCAGTTCCAGGGTGAACTGGGTGGTCAGGCCGCCGAAGTTGGTCACGTCGACCACCCCGGGCGCCTTGCGCAGGCGCGGGATCACGGTCCAGAACTGCAGTTCTGACAGCTCGCGCAGGCTGCGGGTCGGGCTCTCCAGGGTGTAGCGGTAGATCTCGCCGGTCGGCGAGGTGTACGGATCGAGCCCGGCGCTGGCGCCGTAGGGCAGCTCGACTTCGTTGAGGCGCTCTTGCAGGCGTTGCCGCGACCAGTAGCCGTCGACGCCGTCGTTGAACACCACCGTGATCAGCGACAGGCCGAACAGGCTGCGCGAGCGCAGTACGTGCATGTCCGGGGTGCCGAGCAGGGCCCGTTCCAGCGGGATGGTGATCTGTTGCTCGATCTCCTCGGCGGCCAGGCCCGGGACCTGGGTGACGATCTGCGAGGTGACGTCGGCGATGTCCGGATAGGCCTCGACCGGCAGCTGTTTCCAGCTGTAGAGGCCATACAGCGCGGCGAAGGCGAACACCAGCCAGACCACGCCGCGGCGGTTGAAACAGTTCCTGACCAGGCGCTCAATCATGGAGCAGCACTCCGTTGCGGACCACGACCCGTTCGCCGGCGCGCAGGCCGGACACGATCTCGACCTGGTCGCCGAGCTGGGCGCCCACCGCGACGGTGCGGGCCGCGTAGCGCCACGGGGTCAGTTCGACGAACACGCGGCTGTCCATGCCTTCCTGTAGCAAGGCTGTGGCCGGGACGGTCAGCGCCGCGTCCTTACGGCCGTCGAACGCCACCCGAGCGAACATACCCGGGCGGAACCGGCCCGCAGGATTGGCCAGGGCCACCCGGACCTTGATGCTGCGGGTCTCATGGTCGAGCAGTTCGTCGATGTAGCGCACGTCGCCCTCGACCGGCTGGCCAGGGTAGGCATTGAGCACGATGTGGGCACGCTGGCCGACGAACACCTGGCCGATGTCGCGCTCGGCGACGCTAGCCGTGACCCAGACCGTGGACAGGTCGGCGACGGTCAGGATCGGCTCGTTGATGTCGTTCCAGTAGCTGCCCTGGGCGCCGTGCATCTCGACCACCCGGCCGCTGATCGGCGAACGCAGCACGTAGTCGCGACGCGCACCTTTGGCCGCGCCAAGCTGGGCGAGCAGGTCGGATGCGGCACCGGCATCGTTGCGCGCGGTCGCCAAGGCCAGCTCGGCCGCCTCGTACTCTCGACGGGAGATGATGTCGTTCTCGAACAGCAGCCGGTCGCGGTCCAGGTCGCGCTGGGCCTGCTGCACTTCGGCCTGGGCCTTGGCATTTTCGGCGCGGGCGACGGAGACCTCGGCCGAATCGAGCGCGAACAGCGGCTCGCCGGCCTGGACCGCGTCGCCGAGGGTGCGATACAGCCGGGTGACCCGACCGGCAACCGGTGGTGCGACCCGGACCAGTTGCTCGGGCACCGCCTCGATCACGCCCGGCGCGCCGATCGGGCGCTCGATCTCGCTGGACTGCACCGGGGCGACCTGCAGCCGCTCGCGCAGCGGCGAGTCGGCGGCCACGTCGATGATGCGGCCTTGCTCGGCGCCCGCCACCGCTCCCCCCGCCGCAGCGACGGTGGCAGCGGCAGGCTGGGCCGCCGTACGCGGCGGCGGCGCGGCTGACTCACCGCGGCAGGCCGACAGGCCGGCGCACGGCACGATTACGCAAGCAAACAGAATGCTGCGGATCACTTCGGTTCTCCTGAAAAGGGCGTCGCCTTGCGGCGGCGCCGTCAGTGCGAGCGCAGGTTCCGGCGGAATGCCGGGTCCACTTCGCAGCGCACTGCCTGCACGCCGGGATGAAAAGTCAGTTGCCGGACCAGTTGGCCCAGATGGCGGCGATCGACGTTGCTCGCCTGCACGTACAGCACCAGTGCCCCGGGGTCGGCGCCGAATGGCTGGCGCATCCACTGCAGTCGGATTCCGGCTGCGCGTAACGTCGAAAGGACCCATGTCTCCAGCTCCGGCGGGAGGCCATCGCGCAGATGGATGCTTAGACGGAACATCTGCGGCGAATCGTCCGACCCGGCTGCCGGGTGCCAGCGGCGCATCACGAACGGGGGCCTTCGACGGCACTGCTAAGCCGGCTGCGGAGGCGGCTCAGTTGTGGATTGATGATCGGATGCCGGCCTTGATGCCGACCCGAATGTAGGCGATGGCGGACCGAAGTAGGCAGTCGGGCGAGCACCGCCCTGCGGTCGGCTTCCCCGAGCAACGACAATGCGTCGTCGGCAATACGAGGCGGACAGTTGCGGATCAAGTCGGCGAACGCGATTACGCCATGCGTGACGAGCAGGCGACGCAGGTCTGTGACGCGGCGGGCGAGGACTGCCGCACGAAGCGCCGGATAGAGTGGGGAGCGAATCATGGTTAGCCTCCTGGCGCATGCGCACCGGTGGCTACTCCTCGCTCACGCGAAGAACGGCTTACAAGCGCATGCTAAATCGAAATCGGGGGTCGCGGGGGTGCGGTGCGAAACGGCACGGGCGTGGGTCAGGATCCATGTCTCCTCCTGCGCTTGGTGTGGATAGTGGCCGAATGAAGTTGCTCGGAGCCGTGATCATTGATCATGCTGGCAACATCGTTATGCACTGAATTATCCGAACTCAACGCGCTCCGGCATAGCGTCCATTCGTTTGCTCGGTAACGCCGAGAAGAAAGTTTGCCTATACGAACGTATCGAAGATCCCGGAGGTGGGGCACAACGTGACTGTCCTGCGAACGCTGGTCGCAACGCAGGGAGACACCGTTCTATGCGTGGGTCCCGGCGCACCTAGCCGAGCAATCGCTCAGCTTTCATGAGTGATGAATGCAGCATTGGCGTCGCTGGCTGATTTTTCACACCGAGCAGTTCGGACCACCGTCAAAGGCAACAGCAGAGAGCTGCGGCGGAACTTGTAGTGCGTGCATCCAGCACAGCTGCGGATGCACACAGCGCGAGAGTAGTCGATGAGCGCTATCGGCAAGTGTGGAGTGGCCGCCCAGAGTTCCCCGGCCTGTCATCTGCAAAGAGCAGGCCAATTTCCGGAAAGTTCCTATGGCTCTTATCCTGCGACTTGGGAAACTCTGAGATTCGGCCGCACTGCACGACGAACAGGTCTTGCTGCTCGGATAGAACCGATCGACCACGACCAGCGTGCGGCCGTGCCAGTCGCCTTGTAGGTCAGCTGCCGGCGGATCTTGCCCATGCCGGCATCGCCTACGCTGTGTCGGAACGCCCTGCGGCCCATGCCACGGGCCATCGACTTGACCGCCATGTCTTCGATGGCGATCACCTTGGCGGTCGCCACCACTTTGGCCCTGAGCTGGTGCTGATGATTCCGGCGGGCATCGGTCACCTGTGCGTGCAGGTGACCGATCTGCCGACGCTGCTTATGCATGCCCTGCGACGCCTCGATGCGCGTGCCCTTCGGCAGCGGTTTTGATGGATTCAGCCTTGCCGGCTTGCGGCGGCATTGCGCTGGCGCGAAAAGCTGCGTTGATAGCGCCGCAGCTTGGCCAACTTCGCCGGCCAGGTGCTTCGGTGCCGCGACGACCTCGCCCGTGCTCAGGTGGCCGTATCCTTCAGACCGAGGTGTATACCGAACACGGCTGCCGCGACGCCGGTCAATTCCGGCATCGGCACCCCGTGGCGCTAGATAGATTGCCTACGGCCGCGGACGGAGAGCATTGTTGGGGCGTAGATGTATATCGGGCTCGGGTGTCATCTCAAACCGAAAATTGCTTCTGAACCACCCCACCCGATCAAAGCCGGGGAGACCGGGGATCGGCGGGTAGTAGCGGGTAGCGTCGAATGCGTACTCAGCGAGCCGCTTTCCTGTCTGGATATCCAAGGCACGCATCATATAAATGTGATCACCTCCCTGCTCAGACATTTCCTTATCAAAAGTGATGACGACGCGGTCTGAGATCTGGGCCAAGTATGTGCCCGGGAGTGAATAGACGTCCCAAGGGTCTCTTCGGATTAGAAGAAAGCGACCAGCGTCATCGTACATACCCACCCAGTCATCGCTGTATACATCGAAAAACCCGAGTTCAGCAGGACTCCCTCGAGTCAGGGCTTGTACTGTTAGTCCGCCCTTGTCCATCACCACCCGTGCTGTTCGGGCGGCAGTAGCCATAGAACTGTCATACCTGACCCGCACGAGGATCGAACGACTATCGAGCACAATGACGTGGGTTGGTCGATACCCAGGGACGGCGTCGTCCGGTTCCTTCCCAAATATCAGGTGACCGTAGTCCGCAGCGCTGAGCTTCTTTCCATTCAGATGGATTTGGAAAGTGGTGCTTCTGTCCCATCGGCTGAACATGAGGTTATAGTCATCGCGATCGGTGCGCGTGACTTTAAGGGCGGGTGTATCGAGCAAGACACTTGTCGTACTTCGACATCCGCCAAGAAGAACGGTGAAGATGATAAGCGCACAACATGAGAAGGCACGCATCAGAGACAGTTCCAGCAAAGCAGCCAGATAAGCATCCAGATGTCATCAGCGCTCTAGGACCAAGCTGATTTGGCCATCGAAGCCCCAACGGCGGAAGCATGGCTCCTTTCAATCCGCCCCATCCAGGCTCCGAAGCCGCCCCCGATCGACGACCTCGATGCTCTTGCGATGCAGGCGGACCCAGCCCTGCCGCTCGAACAACTTCAGATTGCGGCTGACCACCTCGCGCGTCGTCCCGATATCGCCGGCGATCTCTTCGTGGGTTGCCGCGACAAGGCTAGGATCGGCGCGTTCCAGCAGGCAACGCGCCAGCCGTACTTCGATGCGCTCGCTGGTGATGCTTTCGATCCTCCTGATCAGATCGCCCATCGCGCGAGCGTGATGCCGGAACACGACCGTGCGAAAACACTCATCAACGCAAAGGTGGCGGCGGAACACCTCAGGAGGCAGGGCGAGCGCCAAAACAGGACACTTCACATGGGCGTGTGCAGGATAGACCTCTTCGCCTAGAAGGCACGTCGTAGTGATCGCGCATGCCTCCCCGGCTCCGACGCGATAAAGAACTAGTTCATGCCCAGTAGCAGTAAGTCGTCCGACTCTCACACGCCCTGAAAGAACAACCAGCCCATTACGGCAACTATCGCCAGGGCGGAAGAGCGTCGTTCCGGTTGGGGCACTGACCAGATATGACTGCACACCGGGAATAGTGTTGCAGCCAATATCCGTAAAGTCACATCGGACGCTTGATTTCACTTGGAGTCTCAACCTCTCGTCGTCCTAGCGGTTCCATCCAACTGCGTCGAAGGCGTGCGCAGGCGTCGCCCCGCGATAGATCAGTTCGCGCGGCTCAACGAGGTCGGCTATCCATCGGCCGGTGGGCGTGGTGATGCACACGCGTCCTCTCGCCAAGATCGTTCATTGGCTAAACGTACAGGGCCACCTTGCCTGTTGGAATGAGACAGCACCTAATACTCCAGTGCTTCCATCGCGGCCGTGCGACTTCGCCGAGAGATGGCACGCCTTCGCGCCGCTGGGTACTGATTGGCGGGAGATTGTCAGCGTCCCGCTGTTCGTTGAGCCGTACCCGGTGTTGTCGTGCGGCTAGGTCTTACGTTGCTTAAAATGAGCATTCCAGTTGGATAGCTCATATTGGGACGGTCGCCGCTGCAGTCGCGCCATCCCTATCGGCTCCATGTACTTCGCTGCGGTGTACGTCCCCCGGTCAGCGCTTGCAGGGCCCTGCCGTCCTACCGCAGGTGCGTATTCCCAATAACTGATACAGCGGACACCAAGTGGTCACCGAGGCAAGGATCGGAACTACGCCGATCCAGCCCCATGGTGTTCTAGGGCCAACAAAGACCATTGCGACGAGCGCCCCGCCGATGACGAGGCGAAGCGAGCGATCGATCGCTCCAATATTGCGGCTAAGCATCTGAAGTTCTCCTATGGGCGTCTGCAGGACATTGCATCTGCGACAGAGAATCACTCTACGAGTGCGCCATCATGGCCGTCAGTGACTTTGTCACCGAGCGCGCAAATTGCGCCTCATCCATTCCTTGCCATAACGTCCATCCCGCTGTGTCAAAGGACGCCGGCTTGGCGCAACAGCGCACCCTGCGGCTCACGAGGTCGGCTGTCGGGCGGCCTGCGAACTGGTCTACGCGCACGCCGGCACCAAGAAAGCCGACGACCGAGACCACGTACGAGATTACCCGCACTGCTTCGCTGGTGCTGGAGATGCGGATGACTAGGTCGAAGAAGGCTGCTGATCCAACCGCTACCAACACGTTCGTACGAAGACCAGCCGTGCGCTGGCGATACTGACGCTGTGCGCCGATAAGCGTACCCAGAGTAAACGCGACCAATAAGCTGACGACCGTGCCCAGAAACTGAGAGAGATCAAAAGTCTGGAAGAGGCGCATACCCGGGCACTCCTTCATAGTGAGGGTCATTAACACAGACATCTCACGGCAACGATCCTATGTTCTCTCCGTCGCCTTCAATCGCCAAGCTCGCTTTGTGCGCGGCTAGTTAGCGCCATATCACTTTGCGGACACCCGCTCATGCAGATCTTCACTACCTATTCTCGTTCTTCTAGATGCGGTCTGGCGTCTCGCGTGACTACGCGCCTGAGATACCACTTGAAACATACCCGCAACAGTGCGCGACGCAGGGTAAACAAGTATGCGACACGTCCCTGCGCAACAAGCCGCAACGCAAGGCGGAATGCGCAACACCGCAGCCGGTCCATGCGTGCTTTCCAGCAGGGGCGTTTTCTATGACGCACGCCGGGGGCTCCATTTTTGGACAGCGCCCCCGCTTGATCAGCGAGGCGCCGCTCACACTACTGCAGAGCTATCGCAGCCAACCCTTACGCTTGATATAAACGAGCGGCAGCAAGGCAGCGGCAAACGTCAGCACAATGGACACTGTGAAACCGTGCTCCCAGCTAAGCTCAGGCATCACGGCAAAGTTCATCCCGTAGAATGTCGCGATCAGGGTGGGTGGCAGGAAGGCGGCAGTGATGACGGTGAACACCTTCACAATTTGGTTCTGTTTGATATTGAGCAAACTAGACACCGAGTGCTGAAGATAGCGAACCTTGTCATGCTCGAAAGCAGCGTGATCTTTCGTAGCCACGATATCAGCCAACAGTTGCTCTATGCGCTCCTGCTGGCCGTGTTTACCAACGCTGTCCATCTGGCCACGCAGGTGACGAACCATTCGCCCAAGCCCGAGCTGGCTTTCCAAGCAGCGAGAGATTGTTGCCTCGCTTTCGTTTAGATCGAGCATTGCGCCCGCCAGGTCACCCACGCCGAGCTCGCGACGATCCCGCCCCTCGTTCACGAATAACTTGGAAATATCGCGCGTGCTCTTCTCAAGCTCGTCAGCTATCGCCTCAACGACCAAACTGCTTCCGTTATTGATGGCGGAAAGAATCATTAGCAGAAGTGCACAAGCGTCCTCGGGCTGCCGGTTCTTGCGTGACAATCCCTCAAGAGTACGCTGCAGCGGCGCGAACGCGGGCGAATCGTGCAATGTAACAAGCAAACGCTCTCCGACCACGAACGTCACCCTACTGAAGGCCGGCTGGCGTTCCTCCATTGTTGCGAGCTCTCCGAACATATAGAGATACGTATCATCTTCGTGCAAGCTGATGCGCACTGCATTTGGATCAATCCCAAAACGCTCGCGCAGCAGAACCAGATCGTAATGTCGTGATGACGCCACATCGATCCACAGTATCCCCGGCTCGCCCGGCAGGTCGATCAGCCCTTCGTGCATTTGGAGCTGCCCACCGGACATGTAAATGGAACGGATCATGAAAAGTCTCCTATTGCTGACTCGGTCTTATGGGGCGTCCCGTAGAGGAACGGTAGTCACACTCTTTAGATCGGCATCCAGCGTGACCCTCCACACCACGCCAGCCTTTAAACCGGCCGCTTTGTAGCCGCTCCCAGACTGTTCTATGCAGCAAACGTCTTCAAAGCCGAGCGCGAGCATATGATCACGCACGGATTGCGATGTCGTAGTGGCTGCCTCACGCCTTGATGGCGTGCTCGCTGCAGCGATTGAATAGCTGCCATGTGATGGAGACGTCGATGAGGTTTGGGTTTCAACCTCGTCGGGCTGCATGTGATGAATGGCTAGTAGTGCAGCAGATAGGAGCACGTAAAGAATGACAACGGCCAGGATCACCTCGTTCTCCAGTCGAGACACGTGGATCGCCGCAGTCTTGCGTTTGATGCTCATAATGTGACCTCGCGTGATGATTAGCGCGGAAGCGCGATGTTCAAACCGAACGTCATCCAGGAGCCCGAATCGTCGTACCCGAGCAGAAAATCCAAAGATGCGTCCAGCTTTCGCAGCTGGCGCCTTGACCGTCCTGAATGGACGTCTGCCCTCGTCGCACCGCGCGCATTTCGGCGGGCGGCACCCAAGACCGGACTAGCGGGATCTCGACGCCAACTCCTCCCGCGGCTCGGATCAGATCGCGGACTGGATGCGCGAATCGAAAATTTGCATGGAACAGCGCTGCTCCGTCGGGACCAATGCGTATCGTCAAGGGATGTTGCCGGACCACTGTGTCCAGTGGTGCCAGAGCCCCTGCCAAGTCGACTCGACGCTAATGGCCAAATCCCACGCGTGCGCTTGGACGTCGCGAAGCGTCCTCCTTTCACCGACCGTGAATGAGTATTCTTAGCTGCGTAGCGCACCAACGTAGGCTGCGCTTTATTCCGCGCCCGCGACATTGCATGCAGGAACCAAACTGAACTCTGGGTCGCATCGGCTTAACAACCACGACTCGATCTGGCATTCACCCGCTGGAGTTTACGGGGCGTCGTCCAGTAGCAGGCTTGGCCCGGGAGGGCTTTAGAAGCGGACGTGCTCGCCACGACAAAGCAGATTGGCGCCATGATGTTGGCGCGCAGAAACGTAAAGGGCATTGGCTATCTCCCGAAGTGAGCGGAAACGCCAAAGACCTCCCTGTGGGGTCTTCTGAAGAACTACGCTGGGGTGATGCGAGGTGGCAACGTGAGAGAAATCACGTGCCGGATCGCCGTCCTGAGCGGACGGCACCACACTTGGAGTGTCAGTGTCGGCCGGCTCAGGAGCCGCAACGAGATCGACTATGACTGTCCAAGGTGATGGCCTCTGGATTAGGTGATGGAACCGGCGGCACTATAGAAGCGTTTTTTTCTGAGATCAACCTTCTGATAGATGCAAGCAGCGCGTTCGTGTCGGAACTGTAGCGACTCCTACAAGATGACAGCGCTTCTGCGCACCACTGTGGCCACAGGTTTGTGCACGAGCGGCTCCCTTTGTCGCGGCTCGGCGGTGATCAGCTCGACCGATAGTGCTCACTGCGCGTGTACAAGTCGAACTCGGACTTGGCTCCTTGCCGTTAGCGGCAGAGCTGCAACGTCAAGGTTTTCTGCGGTGGCGCCGCGACCACCGTTCACGTCGCTCTCCGCGCTGGCCCTTTCTCGCACCGCGAAAGCCCCTTGGCGTGCACTGGTGCAGGACAGCGTCACCCTCCGTCACCCGCCCCTCTAGACTCATGTTGGCGAGCTCGGGCGTAAGAGGATGTTCCTGAATTTCAGCAGCCCAAGTCAGCGCCTGTGCGATGCGTGGATGGATAGAACCCGGCACCATCCGCTCGCGTCGCGGTCGGCAAATTTAAGCCCAGTACTATTCCGGCAGCGCCCACGGACTGTGAGGCTATCTCGCTGCCTTCGATCCGGATTGTCGCCATGCCTCGCCGCCTTGGCCTGCTTTTTTTGCTATTTGTGGCGCCTACCTTCTTCGCGCACGCAGCCGGAGAGCGCGTCGCCAGTGCCTCACTCGCACTGTCGTCCGATGAACTGGATTGGTTGCAGACTCATACCGTACTGCACGTGGCAACCTTCCAGACGGGTTGGGCACCGTTTGAATTCGTCCAGGGAGGACAGCTGAAGGGCTTGGCTCCAGAAATACTAGGACGTATGGCGGCGGAGCTAGGTGTGGAGATCGCTCCTCGCGTATACCCGACGTGGTCCGCGGCCCTTGCAGCCGCTTGTCGCGGTGAGGTCGATGTTCTGATGAACACTGCCATGGTATCTGGCCGAACATCATGCCTGGTGTTTAGCCCGCCTTACCTAGAAGTGGCGCCAGCGATCATCGGGCTGCCCCAACGTCATTACCTCAGCCATATGGATTCGCTGTCCACGCTGCGGATCGCCGTAGAGCGCGACTTTGCCATGGACGGCGCGCTGCAAGAGCGATTCCCTCAAGGGCGGCGGCTGGTGGTCGATAACACACGACAAGCGCTTTTGGCGGTCAAGGAGGGGCGTGCCGATGTATATGTTGGTAACCCGTACGTGGCGACTGAGATACTAAAGGAACCTGCCCTCGCAGGGCCGGTCATACTCGGCCCCGCCGACTTTCCTACCGATACGCTCCACTTCGCCACACCGGACGATCGGAAGCACTTGGCCAGTGCGTTTCGCAAAGCGCTCGCCGCCATCACAGCGCACGACATCGCAGGCATTCGCGCTAAATGGCTGAAGGGCAACACGCCATGGGGAGATCGGAGTGAAGGCGTGCCCCTGTCGGCGAAGGAGCGCACTTACCTCGCCTCTCTGCCCGTGCTCAAGGTGGCGTTCGACCGCAGCTGGGATCCCGTGAGCATCCGAGGCAGGGATGGACAATTGACGGGCTTGGCTGGGGATTACCTAACCCTGATTGCATCGCGCTTGGGCGCGCGTTTTGATACAGGGCACGACACAACTCGGCACGGACTGGCTGACCTGATCTCCAGACACAAAGTGGAGGTGGCGCCCGTTGCGAGAGGCACCAAGCTCGGCAACGGATGGCGTATGACGGCGCCGTTTGCTCGCCTGCCCAATGTCATCGCTACCCGAAGCGACCGCTCTTTCATCGGAATCGACGATTTGAACGGGCGGACGGTCGCGGTGACCGATGGGCACCGCGTACAAGTAGTGAAACGCCTGGCTCCCGCAGCCGTGGTTAAGCCCGTTCGAACGTTGCAAGAAGCGTTTCGGGGCGTGCTGGACGGGCGCTACGACGCTATGATCGGGGACGTGTTTTCAATCGACAAGGCTATACGAAGTGGGGAGTACCCCTCGGTACGCATAAACGCCCCGGCTGGGTTTGATGACGAAATGGTGTTTGCGGTCGCCGACCGGTACAGCGCCTTAGTTCCACTGATCGATCGCGTCTTTGCGAACATGAGCGAGATCGACGAACTTGCAATTCGCAAGGCCTGGACGACCGTGGATTACGAGTACGGCGTACCGTGGGAGAAGGTCGCGCTGGCCGCCGCCGTGGGTGGCGCACTGCTACTGGTCGTCGGCATCGCCTACTATCGAACCGCGCGAGAGATTCGCGCTCGCGAAGCATCCGACCACCTACTGCGTGACGTGACGCGCAGCTTGCCGTGCTTGGTTTTCAAAGCGCGTCTTGATGATGAGAATGGATGGTCGTTCCTGTACGTAGCGGGCAATGCGAAGCAACTGCTTGGCGTCAACAATGACGAACTGGTTAAGGACACCTCACGAGTCTTCCGCATATTCCCTGTTGAGGATCAAGAACTGCTCGGTGAGGCCATCCGAACCTCTGCATGCGACCTGACGCCGCTTGAAGTTGAAGTCAGGCTGGATGCAACCACCGAGCCACGTTGGCTGAGTATCAATGGCATCCCCCGAAGGACCCAGGATGGTTGCATCCACTGGACCGGTTACGTTGCTGACGTAACCGATAAGCGCACACGGCTCGATGCGCTGGCCAAGGCCAAGGACAGCGCGGAAGCCGCCACGCGTGCCAAATCGCGATTTTTGTCGATCATGAGCCACGAGATCCGCACTCCCATGGGGGGCATCCTAGGATTTGTTGAACTACTTGAGATGACCCCGCTGACGCGCGAACAGAAGCGCCTCCTTGCGCTGGTGCAGCAGTCGTCAAGATCCTTGCGGACGATTCTTGATGACATCTTGGATTACTCGAAGATCGAGGCAGGACAGCTACGGCTCGAACTGCAACCGCTCGCATTGCGAGACGTGATCTGCAACACCGTCGAACTGTCTGCGCAGGCTGCAAGAGAGAAAGGTCTGCGGTTGTCCTGCGAATTGGACGCGCGATTGGCGGGCCTAGTGACCGGGGATGAGACGCGTATCCGCCAGGTACTCGTCAATTTCCTGAGCAATGCGACCAAGTTCACCGCCAAGGGTAGCGTCCAGGTACGGCTGGACGTGCTTGAGATGACCCCGACGACTCAGACGTGGCACCTCTCGGTGACTGATACCGGAATTGGCATGAGCGAGGAGCAACTCTCGCGGATCTTCGAGCCATTCGTCCAAGCAGAGGACTCAACGACTCGTCATTACGGCGGAACGGGCTTGGGTCTTCCTATTTGCCAGCAACTCGCAGCCCTGATGGGGGGATGCGTCACGTTGGCAAGCGAGCTTGGCAAAGGCACGGTCGTCGGACTGAGGCTGCAAACCGAGGTGGTACGACATGACGCCACCGACCCGCGGCTGATCGGGTGCCACTTTCGGGTCCAGTCAACTGATAGCGGCTTAAGCACCCAACTCAAGGGAATATTGCGGAGCTTGGGGATGAGCGAATCTCGGCGCGGCTCGCCGGCCGATGTCGTGTTCGCCGACGCCAGGCACGGAGAGTGCGATTTACCTTACGCAATTCAGCTTGTGGACGGGCCCATGGACCGTGGGAGTGAGACGACGTGCATCGCGCTGGCGGTGAATCCACTGCTTTACACTGCCGTCCAACAGGCCTGCCGGCAAGCCGTGGAGGCGCTCGCCGCCGCCCCAAATCCCTCCTCAACTGGCGCTGACCATCCCATCGCGAACGAGAATGCTCGTCCGATGCGCATCCTGGTTGCAGAAGATAATCCTGTCTCGCGGATATTGATCACTAAGCAGCTGAACGAGCTTGGGTATGCTCCCGTTGTAGTGCCTGATGGAAAAACGGCCCTTGAGCAACTGGATTCCGGATGGTTCGATCTGTTGATCACCGACATCCAGATGCCCGACATGGACGGCTATCAGTTGGTGGCGGAGATTCGCCGTCGAGAGGCCTCCTCACCTGGCCGGCATTTGCCTGTAGTGGCCATGACTGCTGGTGCACTCAGCGCAGAAGCCGAACGATGCATCGCTGCTGGAATGGACGACTACGTCTGCAAACCGGTAAAGATGCCGGTTCTCTCGCGCCTCTTACAGCGTACGCTCGCATCTTCGCTTGTACGCAATGACCCATGACGATGGTGCGTACGATAATGACCGTGATCTGATTGCAAGGCAGCGCTGCGCCGCGTATGGGTCAAGCGACTCCCGCCTTGTTGAAACTCATCACGCCCGCATCGCCGCCTCGTACTCTGACAGGTGATTGAGCCGACTCCTAACCGCGAAGCGCCTGAAAAGCTTGCTGTCGTTGCCTGTCGCGGCTCCCCACGCGCCATGACTCAGATTGTCGCTGAACCCGCAATAAGGGCAGTCCGATTGTTGTGAGTAACACCGCGCGTTATATAGGGCGACACGGAGTCGAGACCAATGCCTGGGAGCACACATGGCGAGTGAACCGATCTATGAACTTCTGGTTGAATTCAGTGCACTTGGGACAACCGAGCAGGGCCAGTTCATAGAGAATATGAACAAGTTCCTCTTTGCCTCGGCAGGGCAGCGACGCTACTTATGCCAAGCGTGGAAGCAGGCGTCGGGCTCGGCCAGTGCGCGCGAAAGTAAAGTCACGGACGATTAGCCCCATGCTCAAGCGGAGTTATGTGTCTGGCGGCACCCCCTTGCGACTTACCTCCGAGGCTTGGATCATTCCGTGGGCAATGGCGTAGTAATAGACGTCCGCATCCGAGCGTAGGCCCAGCTTTCTCATGGCCGACAGCTTCTGCGTGCCCACCGTCTTGGGACTTCTACCAACCCGCGCTCCGACTTCGCCGATGGACAGCCCCTCCGCAAGCATCCGGATGACTTCGCTCTCCCGCTTGCTCAGGCGTGGTGCCGGTGATGGCGTGCGATCCAGCGCATGAATCGCTGATTCTGCTTCAGCAGATACATACGTGCCTCCGCCGGCCACAGTGCGAAGCACTGCGCCCAAGTTGGAGAAATCGTCCCCCTTCGCCATGACTGCGCGCACGCCGGAATTGAGCGCCTCTCTAAGAAGCGATCCGTTTTCGACGCCTGTAAGCAGGGCGATCTTTATTTGCGGAAAGCGCCGCCTGAGGAAGCGGAGCATGGCGATCCCGTCCCCGTAACGGCCGTTTGGCATTGAGTAGTCCGTCAACACGACATCGACCGCATGGCTGTTCAAGTAGTCTACGAGCTGGCTTGAATCACGCAGGTACGCATCCACCTTGATGTCCCCGTCTGAACCAAGAGCATGCTGAATACCCGCCAGAATAACCGGATGATCGTCTACAACTGCGACGTGAATGACCATAATGGCTCCGCTTACACTAGAGATGGAGCTACCTGTGATTCTGCATCAGGAGGCGCTATGGGTGGGCAACTTGTGAGGGTCGCGATCGCCGATGACCATGCGGTCATACGGCTTGGGATCGAGCTAGCGCTATCTGAGAGCCCTATGCTTAGAATTGTTGGTGCATGCGCGAACTCCACTGAACTGATGCGCCTGCTTGATGACTTGCCCTGTGACGTCCTAGTCACTGATTACGCTATGCCGGGCGGTGAGCAGGGCGATGGACTGGCCCTCCTCCATCACCTGCGTGAGCGGTACCCAGAACTGGATATCGTAGTGCTGACCGCGATGGATCGGCCTGTCATTGTGCAATCCATTATTGCGTTGGGCATCACTAACATCGTTAGCAAAGCTGATGACATGCACCACCTGAAGGCAGCGGTGTTGGCCGCCTATGCGCATCGCGGCTACATGTCTCCAAGTCTGGGGGCGATCATCAACTCGTCTCGACCTAACAGTCACGACTCGCCTGGAAACTTGCTTTCCAGACTATCACCCCGCGAACTTCAAGTACTGACGCTTTACGTCGGGGGTGCCACGATCAACGATATCGCCGCGCTGCTTGGCCGAAGCAAGCAGACGGTGAGTAGCCAGAAGGTTCGCGCGATGGCGAAGTTAGGCATGAAGACGGAGGCTGATCTATTCAAGCATGCCAGCGAGCTCGGCCTTCTGTGATCCCGTTGGCCTTGGTTTTTGCATTGTGTGCAACACCGTGCGCCCGAGCCGGGTGGTCGCGATAAGGACGTCCCCCACAGTGTCTCCGTAGACATTTGTCTGGACCCTGCGTTCAAGCAGCCCCTCCTTTTCCATCACGGCGATGCAGGACTCGGCACACAGACGGTGCAACTGCTTAGACTGCATAAAAAGTCGGCGTGAAGCCGGCGTCTGATAGGTTTCCAGGATATGGAGGATGGTTTTAGCTACGCGCATGCATGCGGTCCTCGTCAACGGCGACGACTTAGCTTTGACCTTACCCTTCACCGCAGCTATAGGACTGCGCCGAATATGAGTGATGGCGCGTCGGGCCCTACTATGGGCCGGCCTCGTTGTATCGTTCGACGATACGCTCGATTGCCCCCCGCAGCTGAGCAAGGGACGCAAGACTCAAGTCGTAGGGCCCACGGCGCAGTGATTGCTCGACACCGGCACATAGCGCCGCAGCGCTGTGCTCACGCAGCATCAAAAGCGCCCCTTTCAGCGAGTGAATGAGAGTTAGCGACCCGCCTGTATCACGCGCAGAGACAAGTTGATCGAACTTCGACAGATCGGCGGTGGCCTGCTCAGCGAATAATCTGCGGACGGCGATGGCAGGAACCGATCGTGCGTCTGACGCCACGCCGTTCAAGTTTTTGATTTGCTCCGAGACCAAATACTTGTTGAGTGTGGAACGCAGGTCGTTCAGCAGAACTGGTTTAAGCAGCAGGTCGGTCATCCCAGCCTGCCGGCATTGTTCACGCTCGCTCGAGAGTGCGGACGCAGTGACCGCGATGATCGGGACTGTGGGATCCATGGAACGAATGGCACGCGCTACGTCATACCCGCTCACTTCGGGCATATGCACATCCGTCAAGACAGCAACATAACGGCCCTTCGTCCACCCCAGGAGCGCCTCTGAACCGTTGGCCGCGTCATCCACGAGCAGACCGAGCACTTCAAGTTGCTGGCGGATCAGTTCGCGATTGACAGGATGATCGTCCACCAGCAACACCCGCCCGTGCAAGGGCGCCGCCGGAGCCCTCCCGACTCGGCGGGGCGCCTCCTGTCTAGCATCGATGTGTCGATCGAGCGCCATGTCCCATGCGGCGCTCGCATAGCATGAGACGTGAGTTAGCCCCCCCTCCTCCAGCGGCGTCAACGGGCCATTCATGCTCGCCATGACGACATCGCGCCATCCTTCTCCCAGATCATCCCCGGCATGACCACGCCCTTCGTCTACCCACCAAAGCGTCACGTCGGGCGTCGGCCGGGCGTCTCCTATATGCTCCTTGCAACTCACCGTAGCGCCGCGAGTACTTAGGTAGGCCGCCATGCCGATGCGCCAGCGGCGCCGACTCGCTACCACTGTCACCTTATGTCCCCGAAGAACGCGGGGGGGGGCCACCGATTTCGACTCGGTTGCGGGAATACGTAGCGTAAAAACGCTCCCGCGTCCCTTAGTGCTGCGCAGCGCAAGTCTCCCATCAAGCAGCCTTGCGAGCTCCCGGGACAAAGCCAGTCCCAGGCCGGTCCCGCCGAAGCGCCGCGCGATACTGGTGTCGGCTTGGGTAAACGGTTGGAAAAGGTTAGCTTGCTGCTGCGCGGACATGCCTATCCCAGTGTCCTTCACGGAAAAGGCGATCCACTTCCGTGCCTCCGTCTCAGTGTATCTAAGATGGGCACTGACAATGATCTGGCCCGTCGATGTGAACTTAATCGCATTGCTTACTAAGTTGTGAAGTATCTGTTGCAGATGTTTGGGATCCGAGACGTAACACTCTGCAAGGCGCGGTGAGACGTAAGTGACAAGCGAAAGCCGCTTTCTCATCGCTTGGGGCGCGAAGAGGACAGCCGTACGCTCGATCAGTTGCCTAACCGAGAACGGAGTCAACTCCAGCTCCAGCTGGCCCGCCTCGATCTTTGAGAAGTCCAGCACGTCGCTGATCATGCTCATGAGTGAGTCTGCAGACTGGCGTATGCGCTCCACCCGCTCCGCTTGCTCTGCGTTTAAGGGCGATTGGGCAAGCAATTCCAGATGACCGGCGATGCCGTGCAACGGCGTGCGAATCTCGTGACTTATGCTCGCAACGAAGGAGGACTTGGCTCGACTTGCTTCCTCCGCATGTTCTTTCGCACGTTCGGCCTCGTCGCGTGCGACCTCCCTGATCTGCTCAAGCTCGCGTTCGGCAGTAACGTCGCGCAGCACACAGAGCCACGAGGGCGCCTCATTCAACCCTATGGGGGCGACGCTCACTTCCACCCGATCGCCATCCGCGTTCTCGCACTCGAGCTTAAACCGGTCCTTGTTAGGCCTCGGCGTGTGTTTTGGACTGGCCTCTTGCAACACAGCCCGCAGAGCGTCACGGGACAGCAATGCGGCCGCCCGCTGATTCTGCAGCAAAACACAGCCTTCGGCATCGATGACGCTCAACCCAACTGGCGAGGTATCAATGATGGTTCGACTCAGCGCTTCGCTTTCGAACACGCGTTCAGCGTCCGCCAGCGCAGGCCGAAGGACCCGTTGTTGAATACGAAGCAGGAGCATCCACAAGCCAGTGATGACAAGCAGGGCTACGGCGAGTGGTAATGCGCCACGCACGATAATTGCCGACCATAGATCGCTGCGACTGAATGGATGTACCAGGATCCAGTCAGTTCCAGCCACCGGCCCGAAGACAGCCAAGTGAGTTGAACTCGACCACGACTGCCGCCGAGATGGGTTGCCGGAAGCTTGCGACAAGATGGCCTGGGCCTCCCTCGCCTCTAGACGGGGCGATCGATCCAAGGTATCCAAAATTGTCTGCCCATCCGGGGCAAGCAGTAGGAGCTCACCCACTCCCCTGCTCTGCAGCCGTCGGCGAAGTACTTGCGTAGGTTCGAAGAACACACGCCTGAGGTGTACATTGAGCCCTGAACCAAGCGGCAAACTCGTGTAAATTGCAGGCCGCCGATTGAGCGGATTCGGTGCGAAGGCGAAACGAATTTCTCGCTGGCCAACTCGCGAAGTAATGGCGCGCGACGAAAGGCGCCGGTCGAACTCGATCAATTTGTCGATCGCTTCGTCATTAGTGTCCGCCGACAGCGCATCGCGTAGCGCCATGTCACTGTCCAGTCCGGCGACCAGTATCAGCGCATGGGTCGGATCGTACTCGAATGCGGCCCCTGGTCCTGCATATGTGTCTTCGAACAAGGAAGTCGATCGCGAGAGGAGCGAGTACTCGCGCGCCATGCCAAGATATTTCGCCAAGGTGCGCTCAGGTAGTTCAAGATCGCTCCGTCCCAGCACCAACCACGGCAGTGCCGTCGGACTACCTCGCACGACAGCCACATTAGCGTTGGCTTTGAACGCTATCGCCAACTTTCTCCCCTCAACCGAGAGCCGCTCACCCTGAGTATTCCACACTCCATCGCTCAGGGCTGCGTACCCAGCGGCCCCGAGATTGCGCTGCTGCAAGATATCAACGAGCGAGGACTGTCCATCGCGCACAACCTCGTCGCGCTCGGCATACATGTCTCGGTAAGCCATGAGCATGCCTATCACTAACGCAGTCAGCACGAGCGCAGTGAGAACTCCACCGCCGATGGAGAAAAGTTGGCGTTGTTGGCGCGCAAGAGTGGACACTGCCCCATCAGGCTCTCGCTTCCGGGTGCCCTTACTGGGCCGATCGGCTTTAGCCGCACCATCACGCATGAGAGCCTCCTACAGCGCCTCACTGGCTGCGATCATCGCAGACGCTGACGGTCGCCGGATCAAAATAGAGCAGAGGCAATCATAGCGCCGACGTACGGAAATGCAGATGGCATCCTGCCTATAGCTCCGCTGGTCACTGAACAGATCCGGGCAAGGCAGTGGTGTAAAGCCGTCGCGCAGAGATCGTCAATTAGGCGCTGACTGATCGCTGCGGCGCAGCACGCCCCCCATCCTTCCTTGGCACTCGTCGCATTCGTGATGTGTCACCTAGGAAAGCATGCGCGACGCGAGAAAGAGCCATGCGCGACACCAGGCCACCACTGCTGATTTTCGGTCCGAGCAATACCGATCGCGGTTCTCGGCCGAATTTGTGCATTAGGGAGTAGCGAGTTAGATGCAAGGCACCAAGCCTACCTCTGGGGGCGGTCATCCTTGACCGCCTGAAGGGTCTGTTTACCAGCTGTATTTCACGCCGATGGTGCCGTTCACATTGCGGTGGTCACCTTCGCCGCGCTGTACGCC